>Ga0153954_1000188_pt1 | contig 56482 bp, 56 predicted proteins | sample TSFL038MetaG_FD_102277 | JGI IMG/M metagenome (GOLD analysis project Ga0153954, IMG submission 102277) | Attine ant fungus gardens microbial communities from Florida, USA - TSFL038 MetaG | ecosystem: Host-associated > Fungi > Mycelium > Unclassified | place: USA: Florida, Wekiwa Springs State...
CGCGCCTCCTCGGGCGACATCGGCGCATTCAGCTCCAGCACGATCGACTCCGAATGGGCCCGCAGCACCGGCACGCGGATGCAGGTCGGCACGATCGGCAGTTCCGGCTCGTGGAACATCTTGCGCGTCTCTTCGACGACCTTGTTCTCTTCTTCGTTGTAGCCGTTCTCGGCCACCTTGGTGTTGTGCGAGAAGACGTTGAAGGCGATCTGGTGCGGGAACACCGAATGGGTGATCGCCTTGCCCGCCGCATATTCGCGCGCCTGGTCCTCAAGCTCTTGCATGGCCGCCGCGCCTGCGCCGGAGGCGGACTGGTAGGTCGAGACGACGATCTTGCGGATGCCGACGGCCTGATGGATCGGCCAGATCGCCGTGGCGAGGATCGCCGCCGTGCAGTTGGGATTAGCGATGACGCCGCGGTGCTTCTTGAGGTCACCCGGGTTCACCTCGGGCACGACCAGCGGCGTGTTCGCATCCATACGGAAGGCCGACGAATTGTCGATCACGACCGCACCCGCCGACTTCGCCGCCGGCACGAACTCGCGGCTGCGCGTGGCGCCGGCCGAAAAGAAGGCGATGCCGACGCCCTTGAAGGCCTCGGCGGTCAGTTCCTCGACCTTGTGGGGCTTGCCTTTGAACTCCAGGGTCTTGCCGGCCGAACGCTTGGACGCCAGCAGCTTCAGGCTGGCGACGGGGAAGTTGCGACGTTCGAGAACGCGCAAGATTTCGACGCCGACAGCGCCGGTTGCGCCGACCACGGCGATATTCTGAGCCCTCATGTTCCTATCTCTCTAAATGGCGCTTTCGATATGCAAAAACGCTGGCCGGCATTCTATCCGGCCCTATGATGGGCACAACAAGAACGAGCCTAATGGCCCGCCATAAATAGCCTAAGGGAGGCTAACGTCTTGAGGCGTAATGTATAGTTACATTGCCCGGAGACTGGCGTTCGGCGCGCTGACGGTGATCGGCGTGTCGATCATGGTGTTCGTCATCATGCGCATCCTGCCCGGCGATCCCCTGGTGGCGATCTTCGGCATGGAGGGCTTCACCAAGCTCACCGAGGCGCAGCGTCTCAACTACATGCACGACCTCGGCCTCAGCGATCCGCTGTGGGCGCAGTATCTCGCCTGGGTGAAGTCGATCGTGCAGGGCGACTGGGGCCATTCCTTCTTCCGCGCCGAGAGCGTCGCCGACATGCTGATGCGGCGCGGGCCGATCACCGCCGAGATAGCCCTCCTGTCGGTGATCATCTCCTGGCTGGTCGGCATCCCGGTGGCGATCGTGAGCGCGCTCAAGCCCAACACCCTGGCCGACAGCGCCGCCCGCTTCCTCAGCATCCTGTTCCTCGCCGTGCCGGGCTTCTGGGTCGGCATGCTGATCGTGCTGGGACTGCTGTTCTGGTTCGGCTATCGCGCGCCGCTCACCGGCTCGAGCCTGTTCGCCGATCCCCGCGCCAACTTCGAATTGGTGGTCGGCCCCGCGGTCGTGCTCGGCCTCGGCCAGGCAGCCTACATCGCCCGCATGGGCCGCTCGGCATTGCTCGAGGTGATCCGCGAGGACTACGTCCGCACCGCGCGCGCCAAGGGCCTGAACGGCAAGCTGGTGATCGCCTGGCACGCGCTGCCCAACGCACTCTTGCCGGTGATCACCCTGTCGGGCGTGCTGATGGGCCTGGTGCTGGCGGGCTCGGTGCCGGTCGAGCGCGCCTTCGCAACGCCGGGCCTGGGCTTCGCGATGTACATCGCCGTCAGCGAACGCGACATCTTCGTGATGCAGAATCTGGTGTTCCTCTACGCCGCGGTGTTCGTGGCGCTGAACATCGTGATCGACGTGACGATCGCCTTCCTCGATCCCCGGATTCGCCTCAGATGACCGCCATCACCCGGCCGCTCGCTCCCTCTCGCCTGCGCGTCGCCTGTCACGGCATCGTCTCGCTGTTCCGCCGTGCGCCGCTTTCGGCCTTCTGGGGCATCGTCACGGCGTTGATCGTGGCGATGGCGATCGCGGCGCCGGCGATCGCGCCCTACCCGCCGCTCAAGGCCGACTTCCGCGCCATGCAGAAGCCGCCGTCCGAGAAGCACTGGTTCGGCACCGACCAAGTGGGCCGCGATACGCTGAGCCGCGTGATCCACGGCAGCCGCACCTCGCTCATGGTGGCGTTCGGCGCGGTGCTGTTCGGCACCACCGTCGGCGCGTTGTGGGGACTGGCCTGCGGCTACTTCGGCGGCCGCTTCGACATGGCGAGCCAGCGCGCGATCGAGTTCCTGCAATCCTTCCCCGACCTCATATTGGCGATGGCCATCGCCATGGCGCTGGGCGGCGGCCTGGCGACGGTCATCGTGGCGATCGCCATCACCCGCATCCCGTTTGGCGGCCGCGTGATCCGCTCGGTCGTGCTGTCGCTCAAGGAGATGCAGTATGTCGAGGCGGCGCGCGGCATCGGCGCCAGCCACACCCGCCTGATGTTCCGCCACATCCTGCCGCAATGCGTGGCACCTTACCTGATCCTCGCCACCACCCATCTCGGCGTCGCCATCGTGATCGAGGCCTCGCTCGGCTTCCTGGGCGTCGGCATCCCGCCGCCCGAGCCGACCTGGGGCAACATGCTGTCCGACGCGCTGAATGCAGGCCTCGTGCCGCCCTGGTGGCTGGTCCTGTTCCCCGGCGTGGCGATCACACTCACGGTGCTGGCCTTCGACCTGCTCGGCGACGGCATCCGCGACCTGCTCGACCCAAGGCTGAGAGGGTCGGTGTAGAATCGCCATATTCTTCCGCCTTCATGTTCCTCTCCCCTTTGGGGGAGAGGAACATGAAGGTTTAGGTTGCTAGCGGAAACTTCACGCCGGCGTCGTGGAGATGGCAGGCGGCGACGTGGCCGGGGACGACCTCGCGCAGCACCGGCGCCTCGACCTTGCAGCGCGGCAGAGCGTAGGGGCAGCGGGCGTGGAAGTGGCAGCCCGACGGCGGGTCGATCGGGCTTGGCACGTCGCCCTTCAGGATCACCCGCTTACGGCCGCGCGCGGAAGCCTTGGCGATCGGGACGGCCGATAGCAGCGCTTCCGTGTAGGGATGCAGCGGCATCTCGAACAGGCTCTTGCGGTCGGTCATCTCGACGATACGGCCGAGATACATCACCGCCACGCGATGGCTGATGTGTTCCACCACCGCGAGATCGTGCGCCACGAACAGATAGCTGAGGCCGAACTCGTCCTGCAAGTCCATCAGCAGGTTGATGATCTGCGCCTGGATCGAGACATCGAGCGCCGATACCGGCTCGTCGCCGACGATCAGATCGGGATTGAGTGCCAGCGCCCGGGCGATGCCGATCCTCTGCCGCTGGCCACCGGAGAATTCATGCGGATAGCGCCCGGCCGCCTCCGGTCGCAGCCCGACACGATCGAAAAGCGAAGCGACCTTCTCGCGTTGCTCCTTGGACGTGCCGACCTGATGCACCACCATCGGCTCGCCGACGATCTCGCCCGCCGTCATGCGCGGATTCAGCGACGCATAGGGATCCTGGTAGATCATCTGCATGCGCCGCCGGTAGGGCAGCAGGCGATCGCCCTCGAGATGAGTGATGTCGTCGCCGTCGATCTTCACCGTGCCGGCGGTCGGCTCGAGCAGGCGCAGCAGCGTGCGCCCGACCGTCGACTTGCCGCAGCCGCTCTCACCGACCATCCCCAGCGTCTCGCCGCGGCCAATGCTGAAGGACACACCGTCGACGGCATGGACGTGCCCCGCGACCTTCGAGAACACGCCCTTGTAGATCGGGAAGTGCTTCTTGAGATCACTCACCTCCAGGAGAGGGACCTCGGGCAGAGCTTCGCCGCTCATGCCGCGTGCCAGCAGGCAATGGCGCGGCCGGGCTGCTTCTCCTCGAGCGGCGGCGCCGCTTCGCGGCACTGGTCGGTCGCCAGCGCGCAGCGCGGCGCGAAGCTGCAGCCTTGTGGGAGTTTGAACAGTGACGGCACCATGCCCTTGATCTCGTTAAGGCGCGGCCGCCGGCCGTTGTCGCGCGCCGCCGAATCGAGATGCGGGATCGAGCCCAGCAGTCCCGCCGTGTAGGGATGTCCCGGCTGCTCGAACAGCACCGCCGCCGGCGCCTCCTCGACCTTGCGGCCGGCATACATCACCACGACGCGGTCGGCGTTCTCGGCGACCACGCCCATGTCATGGGTGATCAGCACGATGGCGGTGCCGGTCGTCTCCTGCAGTTCACGCATCAGACCGAGGATCTGCGCCTGGATGGTGACGTCGAGCGCCGTCGTCGGCTCGTCGGCGATCAGCACCTTCGGATTGCACGACAGCGCCATCGCGATCATCACCCGCTGGCGCATGCCGCCCGAGAGCTGGTGCGGATAGGCCTGCGCCCGCTTCCCGGGCTCGGGGATGTAGACGCGACGCAGCATCTCGACCGCGCGGTCCCACGCCTCTCTGCGCGACAGGCCCTGATGCAGCGCGATGGCTTCGGCGATCTGACCGCCCACCGTGTAGAGCGGATTGAGCGAGGTCATCGGCTCCTGGAAGATCATCGAGATCTCGTTGCCGCGCACCCGCTCCATCTCGGGCTCTGAGAACTCGAGGAGATTGCGGCCTTCGAAGCGGATCTCGCCGCCGACGATGCGGCCCGGCGGATTGGCCACGAGCCGCAGGATCGAGAGCGCCGACACACTCTTGCCGCAACCCGATTCGCCCACCACGCCCAAAGTCTCGCCAGCCTTGAGCGAATAGCTCACGCCATCGACCGCGCGCACCGTGCCGGCGGCGGTGAAGAAGTGTGTCTGCAACCCGTCGATCTCCAGCACAGCTGGATTCACGCAAGACTCCCTGGAAATGCTCGTGTTAGTTTTGGCCCATGACGATGATGGACAAGCCATCACAGCACATTGTGCACGGCCAGCAAAAGGCCAAAAGGGAGGAAACGCCATGGACAACCGTGAGGAGCGTTCCCGCGTAAATCGTCCTGCAGACAGAAGAGCGTTCATAAAAAGCAGTTCGGCCGCGCTCGCTGCGACCGCGTTCGGCATGCCGTGGCGGGCCCTCGCGCAAGGGGTACCCAACGAGTTCGACGGCAGCAAATTCCAGCTCAAGGCGCCAGAGCCCAACCCGAAGGCGGGCGGCGTCCTGAAATACGCCATCACCTCGCGCCCGCCGCACTTCGACTTCCACCAATCCGGCACGATCAACAGCCTGGGCAGCCAGGGCTGCATGTTCGACAACCTGATCCGGCGCGATCCGCGCGACAGCGGCAAGACCATCATCCCCGACCTGGCGCACAGCTGGGAGATCGCCAAGGACGGCAAGACCTACACCTTCCATCTGCGCGAGGGCGTGCAGTTCAGCGACGGCGCGGAGGACGTGAAGGCGACCTACGACCGCATCTGCAAGCCACCGCAGGGTGTGATGATCCCGCGCTCATCGCTGTTCACCACGGTCAGCGAGATCCAGGCGCCGGACAAGAAGACGGTGATCTTCAAGCTCTCCGAGCCGCGGCCGGCAAACTTCATGATGTCGGCCTTCGCCTCGGGCTGGAACGGCATCGTCCGCAAGAAGACGCTGGAGGACAACCAGTACAATTTGCGCCGCGTCGTCGACATTCCCGGCACTGGACCGTTCAAGAGCAAGCGCCGCGTCGAGAACGAAGTCTGGGTGATGGAGAAGAACGCCAACTACTGGAACAAGGGCCTGCCCTATCTCGACGGCATCGAGTTCTATCACGCCCTGCCGTTCTCGCCCGAGCTGGGCTCGGCGATCCTCAGCAACCGCGTCGACTATGCCCGCATCTGCGATCCGGTGACGGCGCGCAAGGCCAAGGCGACGTCCGGCATGTCTGTGGCGCAATTCAACCAGAGTGTCATCCAGGGAACCTGGATGAACGGCAAGAAGAAGCCGCTCGACGATCCGCAGGTGCGTCGCGCCATCCACTTGAGCCTCGACCGGCCGGTGCTGATCGACGTCGTCAAGGACGTCACACCGATGAGGGAGGGCGGCTTCCTCTACCCGTTCTCCGACGTCGCCACGCCGATCGACCAGCTGAAGAAGCGACTGGGCTATCAGGACGACACGACCGCCGCGCTCAAGGAGGCCAAGGCGCTGCTGACGGCCGCGGGCTACGGCAGCGGCGTCAAGCAGCCGCTCGACTTCATGGTCCGCGAGGTCGCGAGCTTCAAGCTATGGGCGCAGGCCATCCAGGCGATGCTGCAGCAGGGGCTCGGCGTCGAGACCAAGCTGCGCACCGTGGTCGAATCGGTGTGGTTCGACGACATCAAGTCGGGCAACTACGACCTGGCGATCGGCGCGGTCGTGTCGACCCTGCTCGACCCGTCGGATTACTTCAACGCCTGGTACAAGAAGGATGGGCCGCAGAACTACGGCTTCTGGGACAACAAGACCTTCAACGATCTGTTGCCGCAGATCGACAGCGAGGTCGACGTCACGAAGCGCCTCGCCGCGATCCGCAAGGCCGAGGACGCAATGGAGCAGGACCCGCCCGTGCTGCCGGTCGCCTGGGAGAACATTCTCGACATCTATTACAACTACGTGAAGGGTCACAATCCGAAGGAATACTTCGGTATCTACGACTGCGTGCGCTTCGATACGTTCTGGCTGGACAAGTAATCGCCGCGGCCGTCATCGTCCGGGGGATGATCACCTTTTACTTCTCCCCCGGATCGAGCTCGATGGCGACGCACATCGCGCTCAACGAAACGGGCGCGGCCTTCGAGCCGCGCCCACTGACCTTGCAAAAGGGCACGCGCACGCCCGACTACCTGAAGGTCAACCCCAACGGCAAGGTGCCGGCGCTGATCGTCGAGGGCACCGTCCTCACCGAGGTGGCAGGCACGCTGTTCTACCTCGCGCGCGCTTTTCCCCAGGCGGGCCTGATGCCCACCGGCGCATTGGGCGAGGCAGAGGCCGTATCGTGGATGTCGTTCGACGCCTCGACCGTCCATACGGCGGTCGCCCAGGGTCCGGAGCGGGTTGCCGAGGTCTGGCGCATTGCCGAGCGAAAGCTCGGCGGCAAGCAATGGTGTGTCGGCGACAAATACTCGATCGCCGACATCCACCTCTTCCGTCTTTACTGGCGCTTCAAGGACAGGTTCGGCCTGAAGCCCGACGAGCACCCTTCCGTTCAGGCGCTGCACGACCGCATGCTGCAGCGTCCCGCCGTCAGGAAGACGATCGAGGACGAAGCGAAGATCGTCGCCTAGCCGGCGGCGGCGAGGTCGATGGCGCGGCGATACATGGTCATCGCCGCCTCGGGCGTGTTGTAGCCCGCGTGGCTCGTGAGCGTGACGTTGTCGAGCTTGAGCAACGGCTCGTCAGGCGACGTCGGCTCCTTGTTGAAGACGTCGGTGGCGTAGTGGCCGATATGGCCCGACTTCAGGAGGTCGACCAGCGCGTCCTCATCGACGACGCCCGCTCGCGCCGTATTGACCAGGAGAACGCCGGGCTTCGTCTTGCCGAGCCGCTCACGGTTCATGAAGCCACGCGTCTCGTCGTTCAGCACGAGGTGCAGGCTCACGATGTCGGACCTGGCCAAGAGCTCGTCGAGCGCGACCGTGCCGGGCTTCGGGGTTCGATTGTAGGCGAGCACGTTGAGACCGATGCCCTGCGCGATGCGTGCCATCTCGCGACCGATGCCCCCCAACCCAACGACACCCAGCGTCTTGCCGCGCAATTCCATGCCGGCCATCGGACGCCAGCCGCCACCGCGCACGATGCCGTGCATGATGGCGATGTGGCGCGCCGCCGCGAACACCAGGCCCATCGCATGCTCGGCGACGGCCGTGTCGCCATAGCCACGGATCGTCGAGACCTTGATGCCGAGCTTCCCGGCCGCCGCGATGTCGACGAAGCTCGCCGCTCCGGTGCCGAGGAAGACGATGTGCTTCAGGTCCTTGCACTGTGCCAGCGTCGGCGCGCTGAAATACGTCGCATCGTTGATCACCGTGTCGTAGCCCGCGATCTTCGCCGGCACGTCCTTCTCGTCGACCGGCCCCATGTTGACCGCGATCGCGATGTCCTGGGGGCCGTGGACGCGCTTCCAGACCTTGTCGATGTCCGGCGTCGAATCGATGAAGAGAGTCTTGTGCATGGTGCGGCCACTATAGCCCAGCTCCGTCGAAATACAGGGGCTGGACAAGCGCCGATCGGATCACTACCTTGCGTAACAAGGTACTGTGCTATGACACATAGGGGCGCAGAGGCGTCGTGACGGAATCGCTGCTGGTCCAGCTCCGCAAGGGAGTCCTCGACATGTGCGTGCTCGCCATGCTGTCGCGTCAGGACGGCTATGCCTACGACATCGCCAGCCGCCTCGCCGAGGAGATCGGCATGGGTGAAGGAACGATCTATCCGCTGATGCGGCGTATGCAGGCCGACGGTCTGGTGAAGACTTATCTCGAGGAATCGAGCAGCGGGCCGCCGCGCAAGTACTACCAGCTCACGCGCGCGGGCCACGCGGCATTCGCGGCGCAACGCGCGGAATGGAACGACTTCGTCGCGGGCGTCGCCCGCGTGCTCTCCGCTGGAGGCTCGAAATGACCCGGCTTGAATTCCTCGACATCCTGCGCCGACGCCTCGCTGGCCTGCCGCCCGACGAGATCGACGAGCTGGTGGGCGACTACGCCACGCACTTCGCCGACGGCCTGGCCGCCGGACGCAGCGAGGCGGAGATCGCCGCTGCCCTGGGAGATCCGACGCGGTTGGCGCGCGAGCTTCGCGCCGAAGCCGGCCTGCGGCGCTGGGAGACCGCGCATACGCCAGCCAATTTCTTCTCGGCCCTTGTCGGCTTCGTCGCACTGATCGCCGTCGACTTCGTCTTCCTGCTGCCACTTCTGGGCGCACTCGCGCTGTTCGTGCTAGTGGCAGGACTCGTCATGATCGGCCTCTGCATCGCGGGTCTCGCCCTCGCAATGAGGCTCTTTCATTTCGATCACGGCCTGTCGCTCCACTACCTCACGCGCATCTTCGGCGGCATCGGCCTCCTCGGACTAGGCGTGGGCGGTGGGGCGCTGCTGCTCATGCTGGTCAACTACGTGCTGCACCTGCTCGGCCGCTATGTGCGCCTGCACTACGAGCTGCTGAACCAGGCCGACGCATCGACCTGAAGGAGGCGATCATGTCGAACATCCTCGGCCGCATCGCCGTCGCCGGTATCGGCATCGGCGTGGCGAGCCTCGCCATCGCCTACGCGATCGGCGACAGCGATCTCGACGGCCTGTGGCAGCATGGCCGAATGGGTTGGCGTGGCCACGGTTGCGACGGGCCCGCGATAGCCGACAGCGCGTCGTCCGAGCGCCATCTCGCCTGGAGTGGCGGCGACACGATCGAAATCGCCTTGCCGGCCACGGTGCATTTCCGCGCGGGCGAAGGCAGCGACCTCGTCTTGCGAGGCATGCCCGATGCCATCGCCCATGTCGAACTCCTCGGCAATCGGCTCGTGCTCGACTGCCGCAGCCCGGGGCGGATCGACGTCACCCTGCCGGGCAATGCTTTTCGCCGGATCGGCGTCTCGGGTTGGGCCAATGTGAAGCTGGAGAATCTCAACCAGCCAGAGCTCGTCTTCACAGTCAGCGGCAGCGGCGATCTGGTGGCCCAAGGCACGGTCGATCGCCTGACGGCGACGATCTCGGGTTCAGGCAATGCGCATCTGCGCGATATGGCGCTGAAGGAGCTCACGGTCAGGATCTCCGGCAGCGGCAATGTCGAAGCCGCGCCGAAGGAGGCAGCCGACATCAAGCTCTCGGGTTCGGGCAACGTTCGCCTGCTGACCCGGCCAGCCCATCTCAACACGCACGTCTCCGGCTCGGGCCGGATCAGCCAGGCGGAGACCCAATGACTCCTCTTTTCACCCGTCGCCTCGCCCTTTCACTTGGTACAGCGAGCCTGCTTGTCGGCCGCACGGCGTTGGCGAAATCAGCCGATTGGGTGACCGTGTCAGCCGACGAAGCGGGCTTCCCGTCCGACCTAAACGCATGCTTCGACGCCGCCGTGACAGCCGGCAAGCTGACCAACCTGCATGGCGTCGTGGCGCTGCATCGCGGCCGGATATTCTTCGAACGCTACATCGCGGGCGCCGATTTCGCGGGTGGCGAGCCGCTCGGCACGATCGCCTTCGGTCCCGAGACGCTGCACGACATGCGGTCGGTGACTAAGAGCGTCGTCGGCCTGCTCTACGGCATCGCGCTCGGGCAGAAGAAGGTGCCCGCGCCAGACCAGCCGCTGCTGGCCTCGTTTCCCGAATATGCCGACCTCGCGCGCGATCCGGCACGCCTGCGCCTCACCGTCGCCTCCGCGCTCACCATGACGCTCGGCGTGCAGTGGCACGAAGGCGGCCTGCCCTACACATCGTCCGCCAATGGCGAGATCGCCATGAACGAGGCGCCCGACCGCTACCGTTACATCCTCGAACAACCGATTGTGGCGCCGCCGGGTGAACTCTGGAATTACAGCGGCGGCGCGGCCGCTCTTGTCGGCAAACTGATCGAAAAGGGCACCGGCCAGTCCTTGCCCGCCTTCGCCGAAGCGGTCCTGTTCGCACCGCTCGGCATCGAAGGCGCCGAGTGGCGTCGCAACAGGAACGGCGAGATCAACTCGGCCTCAGGCGTCAGGCTCACACCGCGCGACCTCGCCCGCATCGGCCAGATGGTGCTGCAAGGAGGTCGATGGAACGACCGGCCGGTCGTACCGACGGCCTGGCTCGACTCCTCCTTCACGCCGGCCGGCATGGTCTTCCCAGGCGAGGATTACGGCTATCTCTGGAGGGTCGGCGAGATGGGCACGCGGACCGCAAACGGTAACCGGCGGCATCGCTACCGGCTTGCCTGGGGCAACGGCGGGCAATGCCTGGCGATTTTCCCCGACAGCGAGCTCGTCGTCGCCATCGTGTCCGGCGCCTATGACGATCCAAGCCAGCGCCGCGGGCCGGACACCCTCCTCCGAGAGGTGCTGCTCGCCAACCTCTCGGTCTAACGAGCCTCGTTCAACGAGCGCCAGACTTTCTCCGGCGTCACCGGCATGTCGATGTGGGTGATGCCGACTTCGGACAGCGCGTCGACGATGGCGTTCATCACCGAGGGCAGCGCCCCGGCACAGCCCGCCTCGCCGCAGCCTTTCACGCCGAGGCGGTTGGTCTTGCACGGCACCGAATGGTTCTCGATCGAGAAGCCCGGCGCGTCGCTGGCCCGCGGCAGGGCATAGTCCATGTAGGAGCCGGTGATGGGTTGGCCCTGTTCGTCGTACAGCGCGTGCTCCATCAAGGCCTGGCCGATGCCCTGAACCACGCCGCCATGCGCCTGGCCGGCGACCAGCATCGGATTGATGACCGTGCCGAAGTCGTTGACCATGAAGTAGCGCACGACCTCGATCGTGCCGGTCTCGCGATCGATCTCGACCTCCGAGATGTGGCAGCCGTTCGGGAACGAGAACGGCGGATTGTCCGAGATGTGGCTGACGTCGAGCGACTGCGGGATGTCGGGCGGCAGCTTCAGCCCGTGGCGCAACCGATCGGCCAGCTCGAGCACGCCGATGCTGCGGTCGGTGCCAGCGATGGTGAAGCGGCCGTGCGCGAATTCGATGTCGACGGCCGAGGCTTCGAGCACGTGCGCCGCGATCTGCTTGCCCTGCTCGATCAGCTTGTCGCCGGCCTCGAGGAAGGCCTGCGAGCCGACCAGCGCCGACTTCGAGCCACCGGTCCCACCGCCGACCTTGAGCTGATCGGAGTCACCCTGCAGCAGCCTGAACTTCGAGACCGGAATACCGAGCTGCTCGCCCAGCACCTGCGCGAACGGCGTTGCGTGGCCCTGGCCGTAGTCGAGCGTGCCCGAGAGCATGGTGATCGCGCCGTCTTCCTCGAAGCGGATGCCGCCATATTCCTTGCTGGGCGGCCCCGTGACTTCCAGATACTGGCCGATGCCCCGGCCGCGCAGCTTGCCGTGCTTCGCGCTCTCGGCCCGCCGCTTTTCGAAGCCTTGCCAGTCGGACACTTCGAGCGCCTTGTCGAGCACGGCGCTGAACTCGCCCGAATCGTAGTTCATGCCCGACGGCGCCTTGTACGGCATCTGCTCGGGGGCGATGTGGTTGCGCCGGCGCAGCTCCGCGCGGTCGATGTCCATCTCGCGCGCGGCCGTGTCGATCAGGCGCTCCATGAAATAGTTGCCTTCGGGTCGTCCGGCGCCGCGGTAGGCCGCCAAAGGCGTGGTGTTGGTGAACGCGACCAGCGAATTCACCTCCATCAACGGCGTGCGGTAGACGTCGATCAGGTTCTTCACCGCGTTGCCCGTCGCCGGCATGGGCGGGAAGATGTAGGCGCCGGCGTTCGCCGTGCCGCTGAGACGAACCGCGAGGAAATGGCCGTCCTTGTCGAGCGCCAGCTCGGCGACGCGCTGATGGTCGCGGCCATGATTATCGCTCAGGAAGCTCTCGGAGCGCTCGTCGGTCCATTTCACCGGTCGGCCGAGTTTTTTCGCCGCCAGCAGGAGAGGCCCGTATTCGGGATAGACTTGGCTCTTCATGCCGAACGAGCCGCCGACATTGCCAGTCAGAATGCGCACCTTGTCCGTCGTGGTGTTGAGCACGTCCTTGGCGAGACCGCCGCGCAGGCCCATCACACCCTGGCAGCCGACGCGCAGCACCCAGCGGCCGTTCTCGACATTGCCGATCGCCGAGCGCGGCTCCATCGGATTGACGACGATGCGGTTGGACACGATCTCGAGGCGCGTCACGTGGGCCGCTTCAGCGAAAGCCTTCTCCACTGCCTCGGCGTTGCCGTAGTGGAAGTCGAGCACCAGATTGCCCGGTGCCTCGTCATGGAGCTGCGGCGCGCCTGATGCGAGCGCCTGGGCAGGCGTCGTGACCGCCGGCAACTCCTCTATCTTGGGCTCGACGATTTCGGCGGCGTCCTTGGCCTGCACCGCCGTTTCGGCCACCACGCAGGCGACGACCTCGCCGACATAGCGCACCTTGTCCTTGGCCAGCGAATGGCGCGGCGGCGTCTTCATCGGCGAGCCGTCGCGCTGCGGGAAATTCACGCCGCACTTCATCGGCCCGAAGCCCGCCGCTTCCATGTCGGCATAGGTCAGGATCGCGAGCACGCCCGGCATCGCGGCGGCCGCCTTGCTATCGATACCCTTCAGGAGACCGTGCGCGATCTTGCTACGGACCATGACCGCATAGGCCTGGCCCGGCAGGTTCTGGTCGTCCGTGTAGCTTCCCTTGCCGCGCAGGAGGGTCGGATCCTCCATGCGCGACACGGGTTGACCGACGCCGTACTTGGTGAGGGCAAGAGCGGTGTCGTCGAACGAGTCCATTACGCGTACTCCAAAAGCGCTACTACTTGAGCGGCGAGTAGTTGGTCGGAATGAGCAACGTCGAGAACATCGACTGCAGCTTGGCCGGACCCTTGGCGAGATAGCCCTGCCAGGCCGGATCCTTCATCGCGTCCGAGCGCGCCTTGAAGCGCTCCTCGAGGTTCTTGTAGCGCCACATATGGATCCACTCGTTGGGCTGCGGGAACTCGCCCGTCCAGGCGCCCCAGATCGGCGAGAACTTCTCACGCGCCGCCTGCACCTCCTTGAAGTCCTTGCCGTACTGCGCCGCACCACCCAGATTGCAGGTGTAGATGCGGAGCTCGTAGACGTTGCCCTTGGTACCGTCGTCCGGCTTGATGTCGACCACGGCGTTCATCAGGCGCAGGTCCTGGCGCACGACGCAGGTCTTCACGATCGGCACGTACTTCTCGGTCCAGTCCTTGTTCTTCTGCAGCTCGTTGCGCAGCCGCGTGCGCTCCTCGTAGCTGTCGTATTTCCAGAGATGCCAGATCTGGTTCAGGGCGCCGAATTCCGACGTCCAGTAGCCGTGGTTCACGCCGTAATTGTTGCCACGTGCGGGCCGGCCGATCGTCTCGGCGGCCTTGAGATATTCCGGCATCTTGCCGGGCGCCAGCGTGTAGGTGCGAAGCTCGTAGACCATGGTCGTTCCCTCTAGGAATCAAGGATGCGGGTTCTTCGGAGGATGCGCCTTGACCGCTTCCTCGTTGATGTCGGCCCCCCAGCCCGGCCGGTTCGGCACGATCAGCTCGCCATTCTGGATGACCGGCGGATGGGTGACCAGATCGTCCTTCCAGGGTACGTCATCGATATCAATTTCCATGATACGGAAATTGGGCATGGCGGCGCACAAGTTGGCGCTCATGAGTGTCGACATGTGGCCGTAGAAGTTGTGCGGCGCGCAGTTGATCTCATAGGCCTCGGCCATGGTCGAGATCTTGTGGCCCTCGGCGAGCCCGTTCCACGGCACGTCGACGATCGCCACGTCAATCGAGCGGTTCTCGAAGAACGGCCGGAACTGGCGTCGGCTGAACAGCGATTCGCAGGAAGCGATTGGCATCGAGGCGCGGTCGCGAATCAGGCGCAATCCCTCGGGATCGTAGGAATCGATCTCGAGCCAGAAAAGATTGTAGGGCTCACAGACTCGGGCGACCTTGATGTAGCCCTCGGTCTTGAAGTTGAAATTCGTGTCCAGAAGGATGCCCATGTCGTGGCCCGCACCCTGACGGAAGGCGGCGAGGCCGTCTGAGATGGCGGCAAGCGTGGCGCCATCGGCATTGAGCTCCGGTCCGCCCGGCGTGCGGCCGAAACCCGGCTGATACATGTTGGGCGGGTTGAGATCGAAGCGGAAGATGTTGGTCTTCAGCGCCTTGAAACCGCGCTCCTTCACATGCTTGCCGAGCTTCACCAGATCGTCGAGCGAGCGGACTGGCTCGACCTTCATCACATCGGCGTTACGGAAGCGATAGCTGCCGCAATGCGACCAGTAGAGGGGCAGGCACTCGCGCACCTTGCCACCGAACAGCTCATAGACCGGCACGCCGAGCGACTTTGCCTTCACGTCGAGCAGCGCATTCTCGATCGCGGCCATTGCCTGCTGGTTGATACCACCCGGCGCCTGGCGGGTGATGGCGTACTGCAGGGACATGATGCGCTCGACGGCGCGCGGGTTCTCGCCGATAAGACCCGCGGCCATGCGGCGGATCACGGCGGTGATACCGGCGCTGCCGTAGCCTTCATTGTATTCCGACCAGCCGACGATGCCCTCATCGGTCGTGATCTTGAGGAACGAGAAGTCGCGCCAACCGGCGTCGCAATGCATGTCCTCGATCTTGGTAATCTTCATGGTGTCTCCTCCGCCTGGGCAGCATAGACTAAAGTCATGGCTCTGCGCGGCAAAGGAATGCTGGTCGTGTTCAGCGAGGTGACGGCCCGTCACGAACGCGACTTCAACGAATGGTACAATCGCGAGCACATTGACGAGCGCGTGAACATGCGCGGCTTCCGGCGCGCGCGGCGCTACGTCGCGGTGAGCGGTTCGCCGAAATATCTCGCGACCTACGAATGCAGCAAGGTCGGCGATCTCGCCATACCAAGCTACCTCAAGGTGCTGGCAAACCAGACACCCTGGACGCAGGCCACCATGGCTCGGTTCACGCGCTTCGAGCGCTATGCCCTCAAGATCCGGGTCGATCTCGCGCACGGCATAACCGGCGCGATCACCACGGTGCGCTTCGTGCCCGATCCGGCGCGACGGCGTGACTTGATCGCCTGGCTGCGCGACACGGCCCTGCCGCGCTTCATCAAGCAGCCCGGCATGCTGGGCGCGGCCGCCGGCGAGGACGATCTCGCGACGGCCAATGCGCCCGCCCAGCAGAACAGCAAGGGCTACGCGCCGGTCGAAAAGGCCGAATGGATCGTGATGCTGGAGGGCGCGGAGGCCGAGGCAACCGGTGCCGCTGTGCGAGCGCTGTTCAAGCCGTCCGCACTGAAGCGCTTCGGCGTTGCCAAAGCACCGACGATCGGTACCTATCGCCTGCTCTTCGGCAACATGCGCTGACAGCGGACGTCGCCGAAATGTCGAAGGAAAACGGCATCAGGATCGTTCACAGACGGACGCCGGAATCGGCGGCCATGGTGGCGAATGTCAAACGGGCGATGGCGATCACGGCCAAGCTCAATCGTTTGACGTTCGATGATGCCGCCGAAATCCGGGCGCTGTTCAGGCAGCTTATCGAGAAAGAAGTCGACGACAGCTTCTTGCTGATCCCGCCCTTTTATACCGCCGGCGGGAACGAGATCCGCGTCGGACGCAATGTCTTCGTCAACCAGAACTGCACCTTCTACGATCTGGGCGGCCTCGACATCGGAGACGACGTGATGATCAGCCCGAATGTGAGCCTCATCACGGCGGGCCATCCTCTCGATCCTTCGACGCGCCGCGCCGTCACCATCGGAAAGCCCATCGTGATCGGACGAAACGTCTGGATCGCTGCGGGCGCAACAGTCATCGGTGGGGTGACTGTCGGCGAGAACTCGGTTGTCGCTGCGGGTTCGGTCGTCACCAAGGATGTTCCGCCCGATACTCTTGTCGGCGGAAATCCGGCGCGGATCATTCGTTCGATTGCCGTCTCGCCAATTCCGTAAAACGCCTCTGGACGGAGCGTTATGTACATAGGACTATACCGACTTCCTGACAGGAGGCTTGGTATGCATTCAACAATGAAACGGCGTTGGTTGGGTCTGGCAGTGGCGGCTTCGATGGCGATCGCGCCTTTGGTCGCGCACGCGCAGTCGAACAGTCTGGTGATCTTCGCCGCCGCGAGTCTCAAGAATGCGCTCGACGAGATCGCCATCGGCTGGTCCAAGGAGACCGGCAAGCCGAAGCCCAAGATCTCCTACGCCGCAAGCTCGGCGCTGGCCAAGCAGATTGAACAGGGCGCGCCGACCGATCTCTTCATCTCGGCCGACCTCGACTGGATGGACTATGCCGAGAAGAAGGATCTGATCCAGAAGGACACGCGCTTCAATCTGCTGGGCAACAAGATCGTGCTGATCGCGCCCAAGGATTCCAGTGCCTCGATCGACGTGAAGCAGGGCTTCGACCTCGCCAAGGCGCTGAACGGTGGCAAGCTCGCCATGGGCAATGTCGACGCGGTACCCGCTGGCAAGTACGGCAAGGCGGCACTCGAGAAGCTCGGCGCCTGGGACAGCGTGAGGGACAAGATCGCCCAGGCCGACAACGTACGCGCCGCACTCCTTCTGGTCGCGCGCGGCGAAGCGCCGCTCGGCATCGTCTACGCGACCGATGCGGCGGCCGAGCCCAACGTGAAGATCGTCGGCACCTTCCCCGACGACAGCCACCCGCCGATCATCTATCCGGCCGCGATCGTGAAAGGCGCCAAGTCGGCGGACGCCAAGCCGTTCCTCGACATGCTGAAGAGCGCCAAGGCGCGGCCGGCGTTCGAAAAACAGGGCTTCACCGTCCTGGTGAAGTAAAAGCGACGACATGACGGAAGAGGAATGGACGGCGGTACGGCTCAGCCTGCTGGTCGCCCTCACAGCGACGGCGGCCAGCCTGCCCTTGGGCATCGCCGTCGCCTGGCTGCTGGCGCGGGTGCGTTTCTGGGGCAAGGGGCTGGTCGACACGATCGTGCACCTGCCGCTGATCATGCCGCCCGTCGTCACGGGCTACATGCTGCTGATCCTGTTCGGCAAGCGCGGACCCATCGGCCAGTTCCTCGACCAGGCCTTCGGCATCGTCTTCGCCTTCCGCTGGACGGGCGCGGCCCTCGCCTGCGCCGTCATGGGTTTTCCGCTGATGGTACGCGCGATCCGGCTCTCCATCGAAGCCGTCGACACGCGACTGGAGAGCGCGGCCGGGACGCTGGGTGCCAATCCGTTCCTGGTGTTCGCGACCGTCACCTTGCCGCTCTGCCTGCCCGGCGTCATCGCGGGCGCCATCCTCTGCTTCGCCAAATCGATGGGCGAATTCGGCGCCACCATCACCTTCGTGTCCAACATCCCGGGCGAGACGCAGACGCTGCCGTCGGCGATCTACACTCTCACCCAGGTGCCGGGCGGCGACGAGGGAGCGTTGCGCCTCACCCTGGTCTCGGTCGCGATCTCGATGGCGGCCCTGCTCGGCTCCGAATTTCTTGCCCGCCGCATCGGTGCGCGGCGTGTCGCCACATGAGCCTCGATGTCGACGTCGAGAGCCAGCGCGGCACCTTTCGCCTCGCCGCGCGCTTCACCACGCAGCCCGGCGTGACGGCGCTGTTCGGCCGCTCGGGCTCGGGCAAGACGACCCTGGTCGATATCGTCGGCGGCCTGGTGAAGCCGCAGCGCGGTCGCATTGCCGTCGACGGCCAGGTCCTGCTCGACACCGAGCGCCGCGTGTTCGTTCCCAAGCACCGCCGCCACATCGGTTATGTCTTCCAGGACAGCCGGCTCTTCCCGCATTTCAGCGTGCAGCAAAATCTGTTGTACGGCCGCTGGTTCCAGCGCGGTGAAGGCGGCGCTTCAGCCGATCTCGCTTCGATCGTCGAGCTTCTGGGCATCGGCCACCTGCTGCAGCGGCGACCCGATTCGCTGTCGGGCGGCGAGAAACAGCGCGTCGCCATCGGCCGCGCGCTGCTGTCGCATCCCAAGCTGTTGCTCATGGATGAGCCGCTCGCCTCGCTCGATGAGCAGCGACGCGCCGAGATCCTGCCTTACATAGAGAGGCTGCGGGACACGGCGGGCATTCCGATCCTGTATGTCAGCCACTCCGTCGCCGAGGTGGCGCGTCTCGCCACGACCGTCGTGATGCTGGCCGAAGGCAAAGTGACGGCGGTCGGTCCTGTCGTCGACATCCTGCCGTTGGCCGACGCGAGTGATGGCGGCAGCGTCGTCGAAGCCAAAGTCGTGCGCCACGACGAGACCTTTCAGCTCACCACGCTTGCCTCGCCCGCGGGCGAATTGCAGGTGCCACGCCTCACCGCCGAGCCCGGTACGAAAGTGCGCGCCTACATCCGTTCGCGCGATGTCATGCTGGCCCTGCAGCCGCCACAGGAGATCAGCGCGCTCAACGTGCTTACCGGCACGGTGGCCGAGATCTCGCCATCGGGCGCGCAGGCCGATGTCCGGCTGGATTGCAATGGCGTGTCGCTGATCGCCCGGCTGACGACGAAGTCGGTGCAGCGCCTTGCCCTGGCGCCCGGCCGACCGGTCCATGCCGTGATCAAGTCTGTTTCCTTCGAGCGCAGCTAGGAGCTCGCGATGCCGCATCTCAGCATTCGCATCGACTTCGACGACGAAGGCCGGCTTGGCCCGGGCAAGGTCACCCTGCTCGAGCGCATCGCCCAGGAGGGCTCGATCTCGGCCGCGGGCCGGTCGATGAACATGTCCTACAAGCGCGCCTGGGAGCTGGTGGCCGAGATCAACCGGACCTTCAACGAACCGCTCGTGGCTGCCCAGACCGGCGGCCGCGCCGGCGGCGGCGCCATGTTGACCGAGCGCGGCCAAGAGCTGATCCGGCACTACCGCGCCATCGAGCGCAAGGCGCTGTCGGCCACGGCCAAACACCTCAAGGCCCTGCAGGCGATTTCGCGCAACCCGAAACAGCCGTAACCGCGCTATCTTCGCTGTAACAGGGAGGTCACACAGGAAGGCGACCGTCCCTGCGAGGAATGACGGGGGAAGCGATGCTGCTTTACATGATCTTCGAGAAACGGTTCATCCCGTTCTGGATCGCCGTGCTGGTGACGCTTGCCTTCGCGATCGCGCTCGCGGTGCTGCCCTATTCGTGGTGGCTCCTGGTGCCCGGCGTGGTGGCGGCGCTGCTGGTGCTCGTCGGCATCCACGACCTCGTCCAGCAGAAGCATTCGGTCCTGCGCAACTATCCGATCGCCGCGCACATGCGCTTCATCTTCGAGGAGATCCGGCCGGAGCTGCGCCAGTATTTCTTCGAAGGCGACAAGGACGGCACGCCCTTCAGCCGCGACCGCCGCGCCGTCGTTTATCAGCGCGCCAAGATGCAGCTCGACGTACGGCCCTTCGGTACGCAGTACGACGTCTACCAGCCCGGCTACGAATGGATGAACCACTCGATCGCGCCGCGTCCGGTGAGCAAGGAGCCGTTCCGGATCATGATCGGCGACATCGAGTGCAAGAAGCCTTACTCGGCTTCGGTCTTCAACATTTCGGCCATGAGCTTCGGCGCGCTCTCTGCCAATGCCATCCGCGCCCTGAACGGCGGGGCCAAGCTGGGCGGCTTCGCGCACGACACCGGCGAGGGCGGCTACAGTCCCTATCATCGCGAGATGGGCGGGGACATCATCTGGGAGATCGGCTCGGGCTACTTCGGCTGCCGCAACCCGGACGGCACGTTCAATTCTGAGAAATTCGCCGAAGGCGCGGCCAACGAACAGGTCAAGATGGTCGAGCTGAAGCTCAGCCAGGGCGCCAAACCCGGCCATGGCGGCGTGCTGCCCGGTCCGAAGGTCAGCCCCGAGATCTCGGTGACGCGCGGCGTGCCGATCGGCGAGGACTGCATCTCGCCCTCCAGCCACTCGGCCTTCACAACGCCGATCGAGATGATGCAGTTCATCGCGAAAATGCGCGAGCTGTCGGGCGGCAAGCCTACCGGCTTCAAGCTCTGCATCGGCCACGAATGGGAGTTCCTGGCGATCTGCAAGGCAATGCTGGAGACTAAGATCTATCCGGACTTCATCGTCATCGACGGCAAGGAAGGCGGCACGGGCGCCGCGCCCGTCGAGTTCCTCGACCATATCGGCAAGCCGATGCGCCAGGGCCTCTACATCGCGCACAACGCGCTGGTCGGCATCGGCGTGCGCGACAAGATCAAGCTCGGCGTCGCAGGCAAGATCATCACCGCCTTCGACATGATAAGCGTCATGGCGCTGGGTGCCGACTGGTGCAACGCCGCACGCGGCTTCATGTTCGCCGTGGGCTGCATCCAGTCTCAGTCCTGCCACACCGATCGCTGCCCCGTCGGCGTGGCGACGCAGGACCCGCGCCGCCAACGCGCGCTCTACGTGCCCGACAAGAAGGAACGCGTCGCCAACTTCCATCGCGCTACCCTGCACGAGCTCGCCGAGATGACCGCGGCCGCGGGCCTCGACCACCCGCGCGAGTTCAAGCCGATCCACATCTCGCGGCGCATCACGCCCAGCGAAGTCGTGACCTTCGCCGACATCTACCCCTCGCTGATCGAGGGCGAGTTGCTGGCCGGAACCGCCAACCCACGCTGGAAGCTGCCCTGGGACCTCGCCAACCCGCACTCGTTCCGCGCCACGGTCTAATCATGTCCCTCTCCGCCCGCTGAAGCGCCTTCATAGGCGCGTAAGCGGGGGAGGGGTTAGGAGAGGTGGGTGGTCGCCAAAAAGCGAACTGAGCGAGCGCGGGACCTTCGGCGGTAAACATTACCTTCTTCGGCATCAGGCGTTACGGCGAGTAAAGCGTTCCAGAATGCCGATGCTGTCTACGCTGAGATCGTTCGGATCCTCGACCTCAAAGCATGACCCACCTCTCCTAGCCTCTCCCCCCGCTACGCGGGCGGAGAGGAACACGAGGTTGTTGCGTGGGAATGGGCGGCCGGTCACCATTGCCGCAAAAGGAAGAGGGAACGCCATGACCGCACCATTCGATTTCGCGCCGCTGCTGGCGCCCGGCACGCCCGCGCCCGCCGCCAAGTGGAACGGGTTCCCGAAGTACAATTTCGTCGGCGGCCACAACGATGCCGACAATGTACCGGTGCAGGCGCTGATCGAGGCGGCGACCAGCGTGCTGAAGCGCGAGGGCGCGACGCTCGCGACCTACGGCCTGAACAGCGGACCGCTCGGCTACCGGCCGCTGCGCGAGTTCCTGTCGGGCAAGCTCAAGAGCCATGCCGCGATCGAGTGCTCGCCCGACGAGATCCTGATCACCTCGGGCTCGCTGCAGGGGCTCGATCTCGTCAACACGCTGCTGCTCGGCAAGGGCGACACGATCCTGATCGAGAAGGAAACCTATGGCGGCGCGCTGACCCGGCTCGCGAAGTTCGGCGTCAACATCATCGGCATCCCGCTCGACAATGACGGCATGCGCATGGATGCGCTCAAAGCCAAGCTCGAGGAGCTGAAGGCCAAGAGCGTCACGCCCAAATACATCTACACCATCCCGACGGTGCAGAATCCGACGGGATCGATCATGCCAGTCGAGCGGCGCGAGGAGCTGATCGCGCTTGCCCGCGAATATAAGACGATGATCTTCGAGGACGAGTGCTATTCGGACCTGGTGTGGAGCGGCAAGCGGCCGCCTTCGATCCATTCGCTGGCCGGCGGCGAAGGCGTGATCTTCGTCGGCTCCTTCTCCAAGTCGATCGCGCCGGCGTTGCGCGTGGGCCACATCGTCGCCAAGTGGGATATCCTGGCGCGCATCCTCGGGCTCAAGCAGGATGCGGGCTCGGGCGCGCTGGAGCAGATGGTGCTCGCGGAGTTCTGCAGCAAGCATTTCGCCAATCATGTGCCCAAGCTCAACAAGGCGCTCAGCCACAAGCTGCAAGTGCTGCGCGAGGCGCTGGCTGAACAGTTCGGCACCGCCGCCGAATTCGGAGACCCGCCGGGCGGCATCTATCTCTGGGTCAAGCTGCCCGACACCGTCGATACGGTGAAGCTGTTCCAGGCCGCCGCCGCCGCCGGCGTGGCGCTCAATCCCGGACCGGAATGGTCGACCGACAAGGCCTATGCGCGCAACCGGCTGCGCCTCTGTTTCGCCAATCCCGACCCCGCCACCATCAAGAAAGGTGTCGAGGTCCTGGCCGATGTCTGCCGCCGAGAGTTCGGCGTGCCGCTGCGCTCCTCCAACGTGGAGAAGCGCTAGTCGAAGGTCACGGCATCTTCGAATGAATCACCATCCAGCCGACGCCAAACTTGTCGGCGACCATGCCGAAGCGATGGGCGAAGAAGGTCTCGCCCATCGGCATGTTCACCTTGCCGCCCTGGGCGAGCGCATTGAACAGCTTGTCGGCCTCTTCATTGCTCGAGGCGTTCAAGGTGAGCGAGATACCCGAGAAGGATGACTTGCCCGAGCACTGACCGTCGGTGGCCATCAGCTGCGTGTCGCCGACATGGAAGGCGGCGTGCATGACCTTGTCTTTCGATTCGGGCGACACGTTCATCTCCGGCGGCGCGTCCTTGAACTGCATCATCATGTCGACCGTGGCACCCAAGGCGGCTTTGTAGAACTCAATCGCCTCGACGGCGCGGCCCTCGAACGAAAGATAGGCTTGGACGTTCATGGCTCTCTCCTGTGTTGAACTCAATCGTCGATGGCCTGATAGGCCGAGGTCCAGAAGTCGCGATAGACCTTGGGTGCCTGGGGCGAGTCCATCATGAGCTGGGTCAAGAGGATGGCGATCACGTCCTCGGCGGGATCGATGTACGCCGAAGTACCGTAGCCGCCGTCCCAGCCGAAGCGACCGGGTGTGGTGTGGAGATCGGTGCGCCGGAGCGTCACCGCGCCGCCCATGCCCCAGCTCGACTTGCCGTCGCCGAAGAAGATCTCCGCACCCTGGCGCTGCGCCGGCGTGAGCTGGTCCGAGAGCATGAGCTCGACCGACGGGCGTGACAGGATGCGCTCGCGTCCGTGCAGGCCTTTGTTCATGAGCATACGCTGGAAGGAATGATAGTCGTCGACCGTCGAGACCAGCCCGCCGCCACCCGAAGCGAAGACCGGCGGACGGCTCCATTTGCTGTCGGCGGCATCGTCGAACAAGACGAGCTTGCGGCTCTCTGGATCCATCCGATAGGCGCTCGCCAGCCGATCGAGCTTGGCGGCCGGAACCTGGAAGCCCGTATCGCGCATGCCGAGCGGCGCGAACAGCCGCTCCTCCAGGAAGACATCGAACGGCTGGCCGCTCGCGCGGGCGATCAGCACACCCAGGACTTCGGAGCCGGTGTGATAAAGGAAGCGCTCGCCCGGCTGATGAAGCAGCGGCAGCGAACCCAGCCGGCGCATGAACTCATCAGCGCTTATCTCGAGCCGGTCAGGTCCGGGGGCCAGGCCGGCCTCTCTCATCGCCTTCTGGATCGGCAGGCGCGGCGGCCAGATCATCACCGCGCCGAAGCCCCAGGTGAAGGTGAGCAGATCGCGCACCGTGATCGGCCGCGCCGCCGGCACCGTGTCGTCGACCGCGCTTTCAGGTGTGCGCAGCACGCGCCGGTTGGCGAGTTCGGGCAGGAACTCGTCGACCGGGTCGTCGAGCCGCAAGCGGCACTCTTCGACCAGCAGCAAGGTCGCGGCAGCGGTGACCGGTTTGGTCATCGAGGCGATGCGGAAGATCGTGTCGCGCTTCATCGGCGCACCGCCGAAGGACTGCGTGCCGATCGCCTCGACGGTGACATCGCCGCGGATGTTCACGAAAGCCACCAGTCCCGGCATGTCCCCCGAGGCGACGTGGCTCGACAGGGCAGCGTGCAGGCGTTCGATCCGCGCCTTGGGAAGGCTGCGCATGGCCATGATTGCTCTCTCTAATTCTGGTCGATGAAGTCGGCGAGCCAACCGAGCGCGCTCGTCCAGCCGCCCTGATGACCGACCCGCGAGGCCTCGGTCTGGAACGCCGTGTGGCGCAAGGTAAGGCGCGTGCCGTCACCCATCGACTCGAGCGTGATCGACACCAGCGTCTCGGGATCGGAGCTGCCGTCGGCATAGTCGGTCGTATAGGTGAAGACCAGACGCTCGGGCGCCACGACCTCCCGATAGATGCCGTACTTGGCAATCACCGTGCCGTCGGGGATTCGCATGGTCCGATGCCAGCGGCCGCCCGGACGCACGTCCATCTCGCAGGTGAGTGGCGTGCAGTCGCGTGGCGCCCACCAGACCGAGGCCTGCCGGGGATCGGTCCAGGCGGCGAACACGCGCGCTCGCGGCGCCTTGAGCTCGCGGACGAGAACCAGTTCCTGCTCGGCGGACTTCAGGAGAGCATCCATGGAGACCTCGGCACAGATACTTAACTATTAAGTTAAGTGTTACGGACTCACTGTCGCGCTGTCAACTACGTCAAGGACGACCTAAAAAGTAATCATGGCAGACATAAGAATAAGCACCGGCCGTCCGGCCACGCTGGCGCCGAACGGCATGGTGACGTGTCCCCACTCTCTCGCAAGCGCCGCCGGCGTCGATGTGTTGCGTGCCGGCGGTTCGGCCGTCGATGCAGCGCTCGCCGCAAGCGCCGTCCTCTCGGTGATCTATCCGCACATGACCAGCGTCGGCGGGGACGCCTTCTGGCTCATCTATGACGCCGCCAGGCGACAGGTTCGTTACATCGACGGCGGCGGCCGCGCGGCGGCCTCCGGCACGATCGACGCCTTCGCCAAGCGCGGCTTGAGCGAAGTGCCCTATCGCGGCGCATTGCCCGCCACGCTGACCGTGCCGGGCGCGGCCGCGAGCTGGACCGAAGCGCACGCGGCCTATGGCCGTCTGACATTGAAACGCTGTCTCGAAAGCGCGATCGGCTACGCGCGCGATGGCTTCCCAGTGACGACGCGGCTGGCCTACTGGCGCGATCTCGCGCGCGAGGAGCTGAAGAAGAACCCTGAGGCCGCGGCGATCTTCCTCAAGGACGGCACCGTGCTGCGCAATCCCGACCTTGCGCGCACACTGGAAGCCATCGCCAGCGACGGCTGGTACGGCTTCTACGAGGGCAATGTCGCGCGCGAACTTGTACGCTATTCGGAAGCAAACGACGGCTTCTTCCATGCTGCCGACCTCAGGGCACAGAAGGCGCGGTGGGCCGAGCCGATCAAGGGCAGCTATCGCGGCGTGACGATCTACGAGACGCCACCGCCGACGCAGGGCTTCACGGTGCTGGAAATGCTGAACCTGCTCGAACCGTTCGAGCTGCACCGTCGGCCCTTCCAGGGGCCGGACTCCGTGCACTTCATGATCCAGGCCAAGCAGCTCGCCTACCACGATCGCGACCGCTACATCGGCGATCCGCTGTTCACCGACGTGCCGACAGAGCGGCTGATCTCCAAACGATACGCCGGCGAACGGCGCGCGCTGATGAACCCGAAACGCGCCGTGCCGTGGGACAAGATCCCCTCCTATGGCAGCCTGGCCGGCGATACGGTCTACATCGCCACGGTCGACCGTGAGGGCAATGCGGTGTCGCTGATCCACTCGCTCTATGGCGGCTTCGGCGCCGCCGTCGTCGCCGGTCGTACAGGCGTGGTGATGCAGAATCGCTCCGCCTACTTCTCGCTCGATCCCAGGAGCCCCAACAGGCTCGAGCCCGGCAAGGTGCCGCTGCACACGCTCATCGCCTCGCTCGCCTTCCGCGACGAGACGTTCTGGGCCGCCGTCGGCTGCATGGGCGCCGACGGCCAGCCGCAGATTCATCTGCAGACCTATATCGCCATGATCGACCACGGTCTCGACATCCAGCAGGCCGTCGAGGCGCCGCGCTTCCTGTCCGGCCGCTTCGCCATCGGCGAGGCGCGCGACACCTTGCATATGGAGGCGCGCTTCCCAACCGAGACCATCGCCGAGCTTGAGCGCCGCGGCCACCTGCTCAACCGCTGGGGCGACTTCAACGAGCTCGCGGGCCATGCCCATGGGATCACCGTCGATCCCGTGAGCGGCCTCAGGATCGGCGGCTCCGACCCGAGAAGCGACGGTGCCGCGATCGGGTATTAGCCGAGCGCAAAGCCCTCATAGTTCGAGCTGGCGACGCGTTCGCAGTGCTCGATATAAGCGGGCAATCCACCGATATACGGCATGAACACGCGCGGTTTGCCGGGGATGTTGGCGCCGACATACCAGGAGCTGCAGGTCGAGCGCAGCGTTAGGCTCGCCGAGTTGCCGACCTCGCCGGCCCACATCTCCTCCGCGCTTTCAGTCGGTTCGAGCACTGTGACGTTCCTGGCACGCAGGGCCTCGAGACAGTCGGCGATGAAATCGACGTGCTGCTCGATGGAGGGAAGCATGTTGGTCAGCACCGACGGGCTGCCTGGGCCGGTGATCGTGAAGAGATTGGGGAAACCGACAACCGTCAGGCCGAGATAGGTCTTCGGCCCCTCGCCCCACTTCTCCTTGAGCGTGACGCCGCCCCTACCCCGGAAATCGATCTTGAGCAGCGCGCCGGTCATGGCGTCGAAGCCCGTTGCCAACACCAGACAGTCGAAATCGTAGTTCTGTCCGTGGGCGCGCACGCCGGTCGGCGTGACCTTCTCGATCGGCTCGTCGCGGATATCGACCAGCGTGACGTTCGGCCGGTTGAAGGTCGCCCAGTAGCCTGAATCCACGCAGAGCCGCTTGCAGCCGATGATGTTGCGCGGCGTCAGCACCTCCGCCGTCACCGGGTCCTTTACGATCTCGCGGATCTTCGCCTTCACGAAATCCTGCGCCGCCTTGTTGGAATCGTCGTTCAACAGCAGGTCCGAGAACGAGGCCATGAAGCCCAGCCCGCCATAGTCCCAGCGCTCCTGGAACTTCGCGGTGCGCTCGGCCTCCGGAGTCTCGATGGCCGACTGCATGTTGATTTCGAAATCGATGCCCGCCGGCTTGGTCTTGGCCCGCTTGCGCATCTCCGGATAGGCCGCCTTGATCTTCTTCACGTAGGCCGGATCGAGCGCCTGGTTGTGCGCGGGGATCGTGTAATTGGCCGTGCGCTGGAAGACCGTTAGATGCCTGGCCTGCTCCGCGATGATCGGGATCGACTGGATCGCCGACGAACCCGTGCCGATCACGCCCACCGTCTTGCCGGTGAAGTCGACGCCTTCATGCGGCCAGTTGCCGGTGTGATAGATCGGCCCCTTGAAGTCGGCGAGACCCGCGATCTTCGGCGTATTAGGCGAGGAGAGGCAACCCATCGCCGTGATGACGTAGCGCGCCAACACACGGTCGCCCTTGTCGGTCTCGACCAGCCAGACGCCATCCGTCTCGTCGAACGTCGCCTTGGTGACGCGCGTCTCGAACTGGATGTCACGGCGCAAGTCGAAGCGATCGGCGACATGGTTGGCGTATTTCAGGATCTCGGGCTGGGTGGCGTAGCGCTCGCTCCACTCCCAGTCCTGCTCCAGCTCCTTCGAGAACTGGTAGGAGTACTGCACGCTCTCCACGTCGCAGCGTGCGCCGGGGTAGCGGTTCCAGTACCAGGTCCCCCCGACGCCCTTGCCGGCCTCGAGGACCCGCGCGGAGAAGCCTTTGCCGCGCAGGCGATGGAGCATGTACATGCCGGCAAAGCCGGCGCCGATGATCACGGCATCGAAGTCAGTCGACATGCATCTTGGATAAGGGCGCTGTTCGCGCCGCGCAAGCCGGCGCTAGAGCGGCTTCCGATCAAAGGACCCGCTTGAGCGGGTCCTTTGATCGGAAACGCATTGCTTGAAGCGTCTCGACTGTAAGTACATTCCCTTCGGCTGATTCCAGCCGAAGGGAATGTACCCTAGCCATCGCACAGCGAGCCGCTAAGCTGGCGGGCAACAAGAGGAAACGCGATGCCCAAGCTCGGATACCTGTTGCCGACCCGCGAACGCGTCATGGAAGGCCAACCCGAAACCGGCTCGCTCCTGGCGCTGGCCGAGACGGCCGAGGGGCTGGGCTACGATTCGATCTGGGTCGGCGATTCGGTGACGGCCCGGCCGCGCCACGATCCCCTGACGCTCCTGGCCGCCGTCGCTGCCCGCACGAAGAAGGCCGAGCTCGGCACCGCCGTGCTGCTGCCGGCGCTGCGCAATCCCGTCCTGCTGGCGCATCAGGTGGCGACGGTCGATCGCATCTCCGAAGGTCGGCTGATCCTGGGCATCGGTATCGCCGCCGACATGCCGGCGATCCGCCGCGAGTTCGAGGCCATGGGCGTGCCTTTCGAAAAGCGCGTCGGCCGCATGAATGAGGCGATGCGTCTCTGCAGGGCGCTGTGGAGCGGCCGGCCGGTCACCTGGGACAAGCTCTGGACCGTGAAGGGCGATACGGTCGGCCCGACGCCGCATCGTCCGGGCGGCCCGCCGATCTGGTTCGGCGGCGGCTTGCCCGCCGGCCGCGAACGAACCGGCAGACTATACGACGGCTGGTTCCCCAACCTGCCGACGCCCGAGGAATACCCCGCGCAACTCGCCGAGGTGCGGGCGGCCGCGAAGGCTGTCGGACGCGATTCGGACGCGATCACCGGCGCGATCTATCTCACCCTCGCCATCGACGACGACGTCCGGCGCGCCGACGCCAAGATCGATTCCTATCTTGGCCACTATTACGGCGTGCCGGCCGCCCAGATGCGTGCCCGCCAGCGCAGCTTCGCGGGCCCCGTGTCGGGCGCCGCCGCCTGGATCAAGAGCTACGCCGATGCGGGCGCCACGCACATCATGCTGCGCTTCGCGGGCGACCATGACCGCCACCTCGAAGCGGGCGCCAAGATCAAGCGCGAGCTTGGCTGGTGAGATTGCCGGCCGGCGGCGCTGCGCCACTCGTGCTGAGCTCGACGCCTTCGTAGCCGCTGGCCGCAACGGCGTTGATGGCGTTCACGTATTTGGGCGCACCGCCATTGTAGACGAGGTAGCGGATGGTGCCTTGCTCGTGGCCCGGCACATTGGAGTTGTAGCCCGTGAACCACGACTTGGCCTTCCGCATCAGCATCATGGCGTACATCTTGGTAACGTGGTCGGTCCAGCGCTTCTCGGCCGCTTCGGTCGCCTCGGCGCGCGTGTAGCCCTTGCTCCCCATGTACTCCAGAAAGTCGGTGCACCAGTCGACGCCGGTCTCGATGCCGCGCGGATAGTTTGTCGAGGCCGAGCCGCTTTGCGGGCCGGCCGGCATCAGCATGTTCGGGAAGCCATGGATCATCATGCCGAGGAAGGTCGAGATGGTGGTGCGCCACTTGTCGGCCAGCGACACGCCGCCCGTGCCCCTGATGTCGATCTTGTCGAAAGCGCCGGTGATGGCGTCGAAGCCGGTTGCGTAGACGATGATGTCGAATTCGTAGTCGCGTTCGGTCGTCGTCAGGCCCACCTCGGTGACGCGCACGATCGGCGTCTCGCTGATGTCGACCAGATGGACGTTTGGCCTGTTGTAGGCCTCGAAGTAGTTGGTCTCCATCGGCACGCGCTGCACGCCGAATCCGTGATCGCGCGGGATCAGTTTCTCGGCGACCTTGGGATCCCTGACCCGGCGACGGATGCGATCGGCGATGTACTCGGAGAATTCGGTATTGGCCTTCTCGTCGGTGAAGATCTCGCGGAAGTTGGCGAGCCAGATGCCGAACCCGGGCTCCTCATAGAGCTTGTCCCACAGCGCCACGCGCTCCTCGCGCGTCACCTCGTAGAAGCCGCGGCGATCGGGTTCATGCTCGAAGCCACCGGGCGTGCGTGCGCAGGCCGCGTAGATCTCGTCGTAGCGCCGGCGGATATCGGCCATGGCCTCGTCCGAAATCGGCCCGTTGTTGAGCGGCGCACTCCAGTTCGGCCGGCGCTGGAAGACGGTGAGGTCGCCTACCTTGTCGGCGATCTCGCCGATCACCTGGATGCCGGTCGCCCCGGTACCGATCACCGCCACCCGCTTGCCTGCCATGTCGACCGGCTCGTGCGGCCAATGGAAGGTGTGGAACGAGCGGCCCTTGAAGCTCTCCATGCCCTCGACCCGCGGCAAGGTCGGGATCGAGAGCAGGCCGAGCGCCAGGATCAGGAAGCGGCAGGTGAGCTCGCGGCCGTCGCTGACGCGTAGCCGCCAGACATTGTGCGCCTCGTCGTAATGCGCGGCATCGACCCGGCAGTGGAACTGCATGTACTTGCGCAGGCCGAACTTGGCGGCGACATGGTTGAGGTAGCGCAGGTTCTCGGGCTGGCCGGAGAACTTCTCCTTCCAGTGCCACTCGTCCAGAAGCTCGCGCGAGAAGGAGTAGCCGTAGGTATAGCTCTCCGAGTCGAAGCGAGCCCCGGGATAGCGGTTCCAGTACCAGGTGCCGCCGAGATCGCCGCCGGCTTCGAGCACCGTGGCCTCGATGCCGAGGTCGGCCAGGCGCTTGATCTGGTAGATGCCGGCGACGCCGGCGCCGATGACGATGGCTTCGTAATGCGTCATGCCCGTATGAGTCATACCTGTCAGTCTGACACGAACCGGGCTTGCCTGCGACCCGCCCGCCACGCGAAAGTCGGCCCATGAGCAAGTCCGTCATAGGCGATTCGCCACGCCGCCGCGAGGATATCCGCTTCGTGCAGGGGCGCGGGTCCTATCTCGACGACCTGCGCTTCGACCGGCTTGCCCATATGGTTGTGCTGCGCTCGCCGCATGCGCACGCCGAGATCCGCTCGCTCGACAGCGCCGCGGCGCGACGCGTGCGCGGCGTGCTGGCGGTCCTGACGGCGAGCGATGCCGAGGCTGCCGGACTGAAGCCACTGCGCCCCTATGTCGAGGCCAATGTGCAGACGGGCGAGCCCTTCGTTTTCGCCGCCCAGCCGCTGCTGGCGACGGACAAGGTGCGCTTCGTTGGTGAACCGGTGGCGATCGTGGTCGCCGAGACCAAAGCGCTGGCGCTCGATGCCGCCGAGCTGATCGCCGTGGACTACGCGCCGCTGCCCGCCGTCACTACGACCGATGCCGCGCGCGCGCCGGACGCACCGCAGATCTCGCCCGAAGTGCCGGGCAATGTCTGCCTCGACTGGCGCACCGGCCATTGGGACGCAGCGGAAGCCGCCTTCCGGAACGCGGCGCATGTCGTCTCGCTGCGCCTCGACAACCATCGCATCGTCACCAATCCGATGGAGCCGCGCGGCGGCGTCGGCCTCTGGGATTCCGAAAGCGGCCGCTACACGCTCCACGTCGCGAGCCAGAACATCCATATCAATCGCAACCACGTGGCGCGCGCCCTGGGTGTCGAGCCCAAGGAGGTGCGCTTCATCGCGCCCGATGTCGGCGGCGGCTTCGGCGCGAAGAACTTCGCCTATGCCGAGCACGCGTTGATCCTGTGGGCGGCGCGCCGCACCGGCCGACCGGTGAAATGGGTCGCGAGCCGCAGCGAGGTGTTCCTGAGCGATCATGCCGGACGCGACATGGTGGCGACGGCCTCGCTGGCCCTCGACGCCGACGGCCGCTTCCTCGCGCTCAAGGCCGAGAGCGCGGCCAACCTCGGCGCCTACATGGCGGGCGCCGGAGGCGGCGTTCAGACCTATCAATATCCGCATCTGCCGGGCACGGTGTATCGCGTGCCTCTCATCGCGCTTCGCATCACAGCGGTGCTGAGCAACACCACGCCGATCGGCGTGACGCGCGGACCGGGCTTCGCCGAAGCGGTCAACATCATCGAGCGGCTGATCGATGCGGCGGCACGCCAGGGCGGCTTCGATCGTGTCGAGCTCCGGCGGCGCAACATGGTGCCGGCGCACGACATGCCGATGACCAACGTCTTCGGCTTCAAGGTCGATAGCGGCGCCTTCGCCGACACGCTCACCAAGGCGCTCGACCGCGCTGACCTTGCGGGCTTCGAGCAGCGTCGACGCGAGAGCGAAACGCGCGGCAAGCTGCGCGGGCTGGGCTTCGCCTATCACATCAAGGGCACCGGTGGCCCGCCCGAGGAGAACGTCGACATCCGCTTCGAGAAGGACGGCAGCGTGTCATTGATCACCGGTACGCAGCATATCGGTCAGGGCCATGAGACGACCTTCCCGCAGATCCTGGCCGAGCGGCTGGGCGTGCCCAACGAGCGCATTCATCTCCGCCAGGGCGATACCGACCTGATCGCGTTCGGTGGCGGTCACGGCAGCTCGCGCGCCACCTACATGGGCGGCACGGCAATCTGGCGTGCCTCGGACGAGATCATCGCCAAAGGCACGGCTCTCGCTGCCGATGCACTCGAGGCGGCCGAGGCCGACATTCTCTTCCAGGCCAATGATTTCAATGAGGGGCGCTTCATCGTCTCCGGCACGGATCGTGCCATCGGCCTGCTCGATGTCGCCAAGCTCGGCCGCGCCAAGGGCAAGCCGCTCGACACCTATCACTTCTGGAAGCGCGACGACCTCACCTTCCCCAACGGCGCGCATGTCGTGGAGATCGAGATCGACCGCGAGACCGGCAACACGTCCCTGGTGCGCTACACCGCTGTCGACGACTACGGCGTGCTCGTCAATCCCATGGTCGTAGCCGGTCAGGCGCATGGCGCGATGGCGCAAGGCATCGGCCAGGCGCTGCTGGAACATGCGGTCTATGACGGCGGCTCGGGCCAGATGATCGCAGCCTCGTTCATGGATTATGCATTGCCGCGCGCCGACGACCTCACGTCCTTCGAGCTCGACTTCAACTCGACACGCTGCACGACCAATCCGCTGGGCGTGAAAGGCTGCGGCGAGGCGGGCGCGATTGCGGCCTTCCCGGCCATCGCCAATGCCATCCTCGATGCGCTGGCGCCGCTTGGCGTCACGGGCTTCGATGGCCCCGCGACTCCCGAGACGATCTGGAAGGCAATGCAGGCCAAACGATGAGACTCGAGGCTCCCGCCGCGGCGCGCAATCGCCAGCCCATCCTCGATGTGCTCGGAGAGCATCTGCCTCGCGAGGGCCTGGTGCTTGAGATCGCGAGCGGCACAGGCGAGCACACGGCTCACTTCGCCTCAGCGCTTCCGCAGCTCACCTTTCAGCCCAGCGATCCGGACGCCGCGGCGCGTGCCAGCATCGACGATTGGGTCCGCACCCTCGGGCTCGCCAATGTGCGCACCGCGCTCACTCTCGATGCCTCGGCCGGATCGTGGCCGATCGAACGCGCCGACGCGATCCTCTGCATCAACATGATCCATATCTCGCCCTGGGCAGCGACAGTCGGGCTGATCGCGGGGGCCGCACGACGTCTGCCGGCGGGGGGCCTGCTCTATCTCTACGGTCCCTACCATCGTGACGGAAAGCCGACCGCACCATCGAACCACGCCTTCGATCTCGATCTGCGACAGCGCAATCCAGCCTGGGGCATCCGCAACCTCGAGGATGTAGCGTCGCTTGCTGCAACTCATGGCTTTGCGGCGCCGCGCATCGTTGAGATGCCGGCAAACAACCTGTCACTCCTCTTCACGCGCCACACCGATGTCACAAGCAGTCCGGGCGCAGCCGACTAACCTGCGGCGAACCCACAAAGGACAGCCGCGTGATCCGTTACCTCAAGGACGCTCTTCGTCCCTTCCGTCCTTACATGCCTTCGTTCGAGAGCGCGCCCTCGTGGCACAATTCGCTCGCGGTTCTGAAGCATCATGACTTCACACCCGCGACCGTGTTCGACATCGGCGTAGGGTTCGGCACCTGGGGCCTCTATCGCTGCTTCCCCCGGGCCTTCTATCATTTGATCGAACCGACGCCCGAGTCGCGGCCTTACATGCGGAAGCTGTCGCGCAGGCTCCGCTGCCAGATCCACCCGCTGGCGCTCGGCGACCATGACGGCGAGGCGACGCTCGAGATCCGCGCCGACATCCAGGGCTCGACCCTCCTGGAAGAAGTCGGCCCGCGAAAGGTGCTGCGCTTCGACCGCGTGCCCATGCGCCGCTTCGACACCTTGATCAGCAAGATCGAGCGGCCGTCGCTCTGCAAGATCGACGTGCAGGGTGCCGAGCTGAGCGTGCTGAAAGGCGCGACACGGCGGCTCGGCGAGATCGACGCGCTGATCATCGAGACCAGCACCATCGCCACGGTGAAAGGCGGCGCGGAAGTGGCGAGCGTCGTGCGCTTCCTGCATGATCACGGCTTCGTGCTGGCCGACGTCCTGGGCATCCGCCGTCGCCCTCTCGACAACGCGACCGCGCAACTCGATCTGCTCTTCGTCCCGGACGCCTCGCCTCTACGCGCCGACCGGCGTTGGGCGGCGGCCGCCTGAGCGGTCAGTGAGAGACCCGAGGGGCGCCGTGAGTTCCGACTGCCGTTGTCACGGCGTTGCTCACTGGCGTGCTCCGTTTGAGTGCACCGGTCGAAAGTCCTGACGATGTGTTCGTCGGAGTAGCGGGACGAACGGCTGGCGACAAAGCGGGAGCAATCGGACGAGGAGTTTGCAGGGGAGCGACCGCCACGGTTTGCGGGCGTGCTGGCTGGCTCGGATTCAGAATCCCATTCGTCTTGGATTGCGGCTTGGGCGCAACGACGCCGCCGTTTGGCTTCTGTGCCGGTACGAGTTTGCTTTGAGCGAGACAAGTCACGGGCGCAGCTAGCATCGCGATCAGCGCGACCATCTTCACCGCGGCGAGAATGCCAGATGAGGATTTCGGAGCGGTCATGCGTACCTCCAACAATCGCCCACCAAGGAAGGAGGTTGGAGCCCGTCAGTCAAGGCACCGCGAAGGTTACACCAAGCTGTCCTGAACCTTTCATCGGCTCAAATCGTGCAGGCGGAAAGCTGAATGTCAGGATCGGGTTGCAGTAGACGGCGTAGAACTACGTGAACGGGTACTTCACTGACGACACTTTCCGGCATCGAGATTCGAATGGCACGCGCGGCCTTGCGCTGGCGCATCGAGGATCTGGCGCATCATGCGCACGTGACGAGAGCGACGGTGGTACGAGCCGAGCAGGATCTGAGAGTACATCGCGCATCGTCGGAGAAAATACGGGAAGCGCTCGAACGCGCCGGTGTGCAATTCATCGCCGACCCCATGGGACCTACCGTGCGACTGGCCGCAACGGTGCGCGCAAGGTCCGTACCCGAACGTCTGCGTTGAGTCATGAAGCGGGAATGGCGTGCCATGGTCGATGAAGATGGGCACTACTGCTTCGCCGCGGCACTATGATGTCAACGCCCGCCACGCGCTGCAATCAGCAAATCCGCGACGGCCTGCGACCCTTTCCCTACGCCTGTCGGCCGCCGTACCTGCGATATCGCAGGGGGGCCGGTTACCCCTGATAACGGTCCTCTCGATGAATCTCGCGGTGGACGTCATGTGCGCCGACATCCGCCGCCCCGACCTGATCGCTCCATGCATCAAGCGAAGAAGCGCCGGAAATGCGAGATCAACATCTCGGGTTCCTCTTCCGGGATCAGGTGACCGCACGGCAGGGCCTGCCCCTCCAGGGCCGCTTGCGTCTTCGGCCGCCAAGTATCCAGCACATCCCAGAGCTTTCCCACGGTTCCCTTGGCGCCCCAGAGCGCGAGCAGAGGCGCTTTGACTTTATGGCCATCCGCATCGTCCGCGCGGTCCTGATCGAGGTCGATTCCGGCGGCTGCACGATAGTCCTCGCAAACCGCACGGATGGTGCCCTTGCAGCAATAACAGCGGATGTATTCTGCCATGGCTTCGGGCGTAACAGCACCTGGCGTCTTGCCCTGTACGACCAAATGATCGCGCAGATAATAGGCCGGATCCAGGCTAATCATATACTCGGGCATGGGTGCCGGCTGGATCTGGAGAAACCACCAGACGTATTTAGTGGCGAACTCCTTGGATGTGTCGTCGTACATCGTCAGTGTGGGTGCGATGTCGAGCACCGCGCCCTTGGTAACGACGTCGGGGTGGTCGAGCATCATGCGGTGGACGACACGCCCGCCCCGATCGTGCCCAGCGACCATGAACTGCTGGACGCCGAAGCGGGCCATCACCTCGACCATGTCCTGGGCCATGGCCCGGAAGGAGTACTCCCGGCTTCGCGGGCTGTAGTCGGGCTTCGACGAATCCCCATAGCCCCGGAGATCGGGCACGATGACCGTGTAGCTGTCCGTCAACGCGGGTGCAACCTTGTGCCAGGTCACGTGTGTCTCCGGATGCCCATGCAGCAGCAAGAGAGGCGGCCCGGAGCCCTTGCTGAGGACATGGATCGTCGCACCGCTTGTCTGGATGTCCTCCGCCTGAAAACCCGGAAAGAGGCGCTCGCTGACGCTCGCTGGCTGCGGCGGCGGGAGCTCGGGAAGGACCGCCCCGACCGGCGGACCCTTCCGAGGACTGGGCAGTTCGCGCTCAAGGTCGTCTGGCGCGAACGGACTCTCCTGAGCTCCGGCAGAGGTGGACATGAGCGTCACGACTCCTTGCTGCGGCGACGTTTCGACGATTAGGCCTCCCATCACGCTAACATTCTTTTACTCCCCCTTAGTAACACTCTTTTACTTTACTCCGCCGGTTGCTGCCCGAGTCGCAACGACATTTCCCAATGCTTATCCGGTTGAGTTTCCGCCGCAGAACGCCAAAGTTGCCGCAAGCGGTGGTGCGCTGCGGGTGCTGCGAGGAGAAATCATCATGTCACCGTCGAGCGATCAGCGGTTGTCCGTCCTCACCGCGAGCGCGCTCGCGACTGTGGCTGGCGGAGCGATGGACGCTTGGGTCTACTTGGCCCACGGCCAGGTGTTCGCCAACGCGCAGAGTGGAAACATTGTGCTCATGGGGGTCGCGTTCGCCGGCGGCGACGTTGCGAGAGCGGCGATGCACTTGCCCTCGCTGCTGGCCTTCGTCGCCGGCCTGTTGGCCTCGCGGCTGTCAGGACAATTGCTCAAGCGTAACCGCCTGAACTCGCGCAGCACACGGCTTGGCTTCGAATGCGCTATGCTGCTGGTGCTTGCGCTGTTTGCCCATCGCATGCCGGACCGGGCAGTCGTCGCATGCGTCGGCTTCATTGCGGGCGTGCAGATCACCAGCCTGTCTCACATCGGCTCGTGGTCGCTAAACACTGGTATGACGACCGGGAATCTTAGCGCCGGCGTGAGCGCGCTCGCCAAAGCGTTGAGCGGCTCCGCAGAGGAGTGGCCCCATGCCGGCGCCATGTTCGTGCTGTGCCTCGCCTTCGCCATCGGAGCGGCTGGCGGAGCCTGGCTGACGCCTCAGCTTGGCGGAGCGACGCTTCTGCCGGTCGCCGCGCTGATCGCGGCTGCCATCGCTGTCGGACCCCGGGGACTGGACCCGATTCCCGACTGGACCAACCTGAAATGACAGTCGCTCAATTGCCGATTCCCCAGCGAGAGCCCGCACTACGCCTAATTCGCAAATGGAATGTCTCAATTGGGTCAATCGCGTCGATATCCCCATGTCCACTCTCTCGTCCGCTATCCACAATATCGGACGTAACCATGTCGACCACACCCCGCCCGCGTGCCGACTTCCTGGATCCGATTTGCAAACAACGGGCGCAATCGTCGCTGCTCCAGCGTCTTGGCCGAGATTCACCTGCCGACATGGGACACACGTGCGATCGGCAAAGACTTTGGCATATCGATTGCCGCAAACATGCGCGGGATCTGCTCCCATGATGTTTGATCTCGTTTTTGTATGATCGCATTTTGGCGAAGGTTCGCGCGTGGTCGGAGGGGACGAGACCGACGGCCGAGCGGCAAGATAAAAGCGCCGACGGCGGTCGGGCGCATGTGGTTGGCAGAGTTGAGGTTTCTGCCAATCCTCGACGCCGCCGTGTCGGCGCTCGCGTGATAAAGACCAGTGATTTCAACAGCCCGAACGCCATCGATCGTAGCCTAGTGTGCTATTCGGCGGACGGAACAGTGTCCGGCCATGATCGCATCGAGGGCCAATCCAGGACCGCCGGAGCGCTGTCACGGCTCGTGCTTCGCCCGACCGATCATGGTCTGCTGTCCCTGATTGCGCTCAGGCTATGCAGCGCAAGTGTGGTTCGCAGCGCAGTAGCGTGACGTGGCGAAGTCTTCGGTCGTTCTGTGGATCGACCATGCTTGCCACAGTGGCGCCATGGCTTCCTCCCCAAGATCGCTGCAACCGCCTGCTTCGGCCGGCGCGTCGTTCCACGATCTCCATGACTACGCATTTGCGACTGATCGCAGTGGCCGACAACCGGCCGAGCGCAATTCGACGACGTGGACGGTGACGGATGACTGGCCCAATGATGTGCCGGTGGCCGAAGCCGAGATCGCCGTCTTCGAGGCCTGGTTCGGCGACCTTTTCGACGAGTTGTTTGGAGAGCGTTAAGGGGAGATCAACATGGTTGCTGCAATTCGTGCGGCGTTCTATCTCCGAGTCTCAACACGTCGGCAGGCCGAGAACGATCTCTCCATCCCGGACCAGCGCCCGCCAGGCGCAAAGCTATTGCGCGTCGCGCGGCTGGGAATTTATCGCTGACTACGTCGAGCCGGGTGCGTCCGCGACCGACGATCGGCGGCCGGAGTTTCAGCGCATGATCGACGCGGCGACTGGCAAGCCGCCGGCGTTCGATGTGATCCTGGTCCATAGCTTCAGCCGCTTCTTCCGCTATCAGTTCCAGCTCGAGTTCTATATTCGCCGGCTCGCCAGGAACGGCGTGCGCCTGGTATCGACCATGCAGGAGCTCGGAGAGGATCCGATGAGCAACATGATCCGCCAGATCATGGCGCTGTTCGACGAATACCAGTCCAGGGAGAATGCCAAGCATACGCTACGAGCCATGAAGGAGAACGCACGGCAAGGCGCTTCTGGAACGGCGCGCTGCCGCCGATCGGCTACCGCATCGTTTTGGCGGCCGAGCAACGCGGCCATCGCACCAGAAGACGCTGGAGATCGATCCCGTCCAGGCCGAGACCGTGCGTCTGATCTTCCGCCTGGCGCGCGAGGGAAACGGCTCTTCGGGGCCGATGGGCGTCAAGTCGATCGCCAAGCACCTGAATGAATCCGGCATCCGAACCCGCGAAGGCGGACGCTGGGGCGTCGGCGCCGTGCACAAGGTGCTCACGCGCACGACTTACATCGGCCGCCACCGCTTCAACGCCACCTCGTGGAAGACGCGCGAGCGTAAGCCTGCTGCCGAGGTGGTGGAGATGGCGGTCCCGCCCATAATTGCAGCAGCCGAGTTCGAGGCCGTCCAGATGCTCCTCAAAAGCCGCAGCCCGGCGATGCGCGCGCCGAGGATCGTCAGCGGCCCGACGCTCCTCACAGGCCTCTGCTTCTGTGCCGCCTGCGGCGGGGCAATGACGTTGAGGACCGGGAAGAGCGGAAGATACCGGTACTACACCTTCTCGACAAAAGCGCGCCAAGGCGAGACCGGCTGCAGAGGTCGAACGGTTCCGATGGAGAAGCTCGATAGCGTCGTGGCCCAGCATATCGAGCGGCGCCTTCTGCAGACCAAACGTCTCGAGAAAATCCTGTCGCGGGTGCTGGAGCGTCGCGGGCAGCGCGCCGAGCGCCGGACGGGGACGCGATCGAGAATGGAGCGGCCGACATGTCCGATTTGATGCTCAAGGAGCGTGTGACCGAGCTGAAGGCGATCCGCGACTAGGCCCATGCCGACACAGAGCGGGCCGCAGACGCGCGTGATCGGGTCGGGCCGAGAGCATCACACGGAAGCTAAAGACCTTCGCCAGCGAGGCCCGCAGGCGCATGAGGACCACGTCGGGTAGTTACCGCCGCGACCATCTGCGCGCGCTTGCCCAGCGCGTTGAGGTCGGTGCGAAGGAGGTTCGCATCATTGGGACCCAAGCGCATTCCTGCGTGCACTCGTCGCTGCCTCAAGTGCAGAATCTGCAAGTTTTGGAGTGCCCAGTTTTGTACCAAAGTGGCGTCCCCGAGAGGATTCGAACCTCCGACCTCCGGTTTAGGAAACCGCTGCTCTATCCGGCTGAGCTACGGGGACACTCAACGTTTTCAACGCCTTACCGCGCATGAGCGAACAAGGTTGAAGTCGAAGGTGTAGCATAGGTGCAAGGAACTCAACACCCTCCTCATCTACCCTTCTTGACCACTACGTAGTGCCGCGCCACGCTACGCGCGGCTCTGGGCCATTTGTGCAACCTGGGCCGTCGACGGCTCCATCTTTGGAGATCGTCGATGGACAGGATCATTGGATTGGAAAGAGCTGCGTGAGCTGGTTCCGTATTCTCGACAACACATCCTTCGTCTTGAGAACGAGGGACGTTTCCCTAAGCGATTACGCTGTTCAGCTACGGCTTTTATCCAGGGCCACTGCGAGTATCGAGTGCCACTGCGAGACTGCGCTCCAGATCCGCCCGCTCAAATGGTTTGGCGAGGACGGGGACGTTTCGCAAAGTCTCCGGGATTCCACTTTCGCCATACCCTGTGGAGAAGACGAAGGGAACGGGCTTGCGCGCCAGAGCAATGGCGACAGGATAGCTTTCGGCACCGTTGAGATTTACGTCGAGAATAGCCACGTCAAACGCCAGGGAAGGTATGCAGTTCAACGCCTGCTCGATCGTGGAAACCGTGCGGGCGACAACGCAGTCGAGATCGCCCAGCATATCCTCTATGAGCATCGCGATCAGCGCCTCGTCCTCGACAACAAGGACGCGCAATCCCTTGAATTTCGTCGTCGTCACCGCATCTCAACGATGTTCTTGGTGTTCAGGTCCAAGCGGGGCATAGATGGTGCATATCACCCCCTTGGGGGCGAAGACGATCCGTACTTCGCCCCCAAGCTCTTGGCTAAGGCCGCGCTCGATCAAGCGTGAACCGAAACCGCGACGGCTCGGCGGCGTGACCGGCGGGCCGCCCGCTTCGCTCCAGCGCAGCTGCAGTTCGGGCTGTCCGCGCTCATTCGATATTGTCCAGGCTACTCGGACGCACCCAGTGTCGTTCGACAACGCGCCGTATTTGGCCGCGTTCGTGCACAGCTCGTGGAGAGCCATGGCGACGGCGAGCGCGTTCTTCGGCGACATCCAAACATCCGGTCCCTCGATGGTAAAGCGATCCAAGCCCGGAACGCAGTGAGGCGCCACCGCCTGCTCGATGAGTTGCCGTAGTGGCGCTCCCTCCCAGCTGCGCTGCGTCAGGATGTCGTGCGCCTTGGCGAGGATCACCAGTCGACCGGTGATCTGCTTCTCGGCCTGTTCCGTCGTTTCACTATTGCGTAGCGTCTGGCTCGTGATCGACTGCACGGTGGCCAAGGTGTTCTTCACGCGATGGTTGAGCTCGTTCACAAGGATCGTCTGCTGCCTCTCCTGCCGCTTGCGTTCGATACTGAAGCCGAGCTGGCGTGCGATCTGGACGGCCAGGTTTTTCTCTTCGTCGCCGAACGCGTGCGGCGCCTCGTAGTAGGTCATGAACTTGCCAATCACCGCGCCCTGGGCGATCAGTGGCATGAAGCTCAGCCCCCGGATGCCTTCGGCGCGCACTGTTTCCTTGAGTGAGTCTGATTCCGCTGCCGCGTCTATGTCCGGCACCCAAATCGGTTCGGCGTCGATATCGCCCGGCTTCCAGGGAGAATGGCCTTCGACGGCTTCCCGATACTCCTTCGATAGCCCGCGCCACGCCACGAATCGCATCACCCCGCCAGGGTCGAATAGCAGGATCGACGCCCGCTCAGCCTGCAAGCCTTCCTCGATTGCATCGAGGGCGACCGCGTACATGTCGGCGAGGGTCTCGGCACGGTAGAGCCGGTCCGTGAGCCGGTGCAGCAATGTTTGTTCTCTGCCGTGCCGGGCCAAAGTGTCTTCCGTCTGCTTGCGGATGGTAATGTCGACGAAGGACAGCAGGATGAGATTCCGGGACTGATCGGACAGAGAGAGGCGCCTGGCCATGAGAAGGAAGGACAGGCCGCCGGTGTCGGAGTGCGGCTGGAGCTCAAGAGGGTCGGATAGCCGATCGGCCAGCGTCTCCCGCAGGAGAAGGTCCACGGCGGGAAGATCGAATGCCCCGTTCCTGATCCGGCGCAGAGGTGTCCCGTGCGCATCTTCCCGCGAGAGTTCGAAGATCGTGTGGAAGGCTCTATTGGCAGTCTGAATGCGCAACTCCGCATCAAGCACAACCAGCGGTTCGGGCACCGTGTTAAGCACGGCCTTGATATATTCGCGGTCGTGGATGGCCTGCTCGATGCTGGCCCGGAAGGCCGTGACATTGGTGAAGGTGAGAACCGCACCGCCAATCTCGCCGTCGCGGCTGGCGTAAGGCGACATGCGAAGCATGAAGACGCTGTTTCCGTATTGGAAATCGTGACGAGAGGGCGTTCCTGCCATCGCCTTCGCAATCCAGTCGTTCAGATGGGGGGAGCCTGCGAGCAGGGCCATCTCGTGGGGCAGGCGGCAGATGTCGGATGCGCACAAGCCCAACGCCTTCCCAGCCGCCAGGTTGAAGCACATGACCGTGAAGTCGCGGCGCACGACAACAATCGGGATTTCGACGGCGTCGAGGAGGCCGATCAGTTCCTGAATCCACCCCGCCGACTCCACCCCCGACGCCGGGCCATAGCCGATCAAGCCGCCGGGGGTCTCTAGCTGAGAGGTCATTTGCCCGGAGTTGAAGCGGTGTAAAGGTGGCGACTCCGGTGCAGCACCGATTCGGCGACCGTAGGTAAGGTCTGGCGCAAGGCGAGGAGCAAGGCCTGCGCCCGGGGCATGTGGAACGGTTGCTGGTAGGACGAAAGACGATCTTCCAGGACCCTGGCCTCGTCCGGACCGACGATCTCCCGCAAGGCCTCAGCCACAGCCCGTTCCAGCCGCGCATAGTCCTCGACCGGAATCAGGTGCGAGTGATTCTCACCAAGGCGCGGGAGCATGTGCGTGTGTACTTCGCCGTTGAAGTTATCCATCAGGAAGGAACAGAAAATGGCGATGTCCTCGGCATGGCTGACCTGGTCGAACAGATCTTCCAAGTTCATGCTCGCCGCAACGTCACCGCGCTCCCAGAGGATATTTACCATTTCGCCCCACCAGCGCACCTTGGGGAAGCGGCCCGCTCCGCGGGTGCGGGCGACGATTTCTCCGGCAAGCCCGAGGAACATGGGGCCGTCAGGCATGGCCTTCTGCATGAAACGGGGCAGCAGTTCATCGGCATCAACGATTGTGAGCTGGCCGCGGGCTTGGGCATCCTTCACGTTGACTCCCTGGGCCTCGAGTCTCGGCCGGAAGGCATTCCAATGCGCGACAGTGGGGACCAGGATAAGTCCTTCGCCATTAGCAAGCGCCGCCGCCGCGAAGCGGCAGACAGCACGATTGAGAAATTCCTGGTCCTGGTAGAGCTGTACGATGTGGTCCCGGGGCCCGGCCTGCGTCAGGACATTATTCCACGGCTGGCCACCGTCATTGTCCCCGTGAGCAGCGTGCGTGCCCGAAGACTTGGGCTCATGGTCGTGTTGCATAGGCTTCCTCGTCGATGTTCGGGGTGTGCGTAGGCCGACCGGCCGGCAAGGCAACCCAAGATCACCTTCAACCCTCTAACAGCCACAAGATTTCTGCCGCCATGTTTGCAGCAAACGCCTCGCGATGCGAGAAAAAATCCTGGCTCTGACGATTCATGGTGTCACGACGTCACGCGGAGGAGGGTTCGGCCATGCGCCGCCCCATCCTAGTTGTGCTTTGGTGGCCAGCTAAAAATCTCCTGGTCATTGCAACCATTTGGCTATTGGCGCGTTGCAGACTTTTGTGACTCTAGGTTTCTGACGCGGGAGACACTTGAATCACCGATGAAATGCAGGTCTGCACTTCCGGGGATGTCGAACGTCGAAGAACTTCCGAAAACCCGCGAATTGACGGAGCTCCAAGCCCTGCTCCGGCCGCCCGCGCCGGGATCGGCGACCGCATAGAAGGCGCGATCAACTGCATCGACGTAGGCGCGCAAACTCGCCGGCCAGGTGACCGCAATGTCATCCCGCAGTAGCCGAACGACGGGCAGTAGCCGAACGACGGGCAGTAGCCGAACGACGGCATGTTGCGCGAGGGCTTGCGGCAAGGCCTACGAGGACGGGCGTCTCGCCCAGGCCGAGGGCAGTACCGGGGTCGCTCGGCGAGACCACGCTTGCGCTCGACAACATGATCAAGGTCCGGCTCAAGCTGCCGGAAATGCCGGTGCCACGCGCGAGCACTAGTGCGGCTTCCGATCAAATGGACCCGCGTAAGCGGATCCATTTGATCGGAAACGCGTGGCTCGAGGCGCTTCGCCAAGGAGCTCGCGAGACCGGCCAGTCGCTCACGGAGTACGTCGATCAGGTCACCGGCTGCCTCGACGGCAGCCTGTCCGACGCGGAGGCCATGTTCAACGACGCTACACCATGAGCAACGATCAAAATCTCTTTAGGAAACCGCTGCTCTATCCGGCTGAGCTACGGGAACATGGGCGGCGGTATAGCATTCGATGTCTCGCCTGTCTGCCTCGCGCCAACTCGTCAGAAGCGGTGCGCGATGCGCGCGCCGAGATTGTCCATGCCTGGATTGGGATAGGCCGTGAGGGCATTGGACTCGTGCTCCTAGTAGAATTCCTGCGATCGGACCGCGCATGCGGATCTCTCTTTCTGGCCCAGCCAAACGCATGCCGGGACAAAAGGATGCTCCGGTCGGTCTTCTAGGACGGGTCGGGCCGGCTGCGGCGCAGTGTTTTCAGGGCTCCGTGGCGCTTCTTGTCATCGAGCCGACGGCGCTTGCTGGCCTTGCTGGGCTTGGTCGGCTTGCGCGGCGTGGGCCGGCGAGCCGCCGCGCGGACGAGCTCGACCAGCCGCTCCAGCGCCTCTTCGCGGTTGCGCTTCTGGCTGCGCTCGCCCTGGGCGGTAAGGACCAGGACGCCATCATTCGTCAGGCGATGACCGGCCAGCCGCTCCAGCCGCAGGCGCACATCCTCGGGCAGCGAGGGCGAGTTGCGCACGTCGAAGCGCAGCTGCACCGCGGTCGAGGTCTTGTTGATATGCTGGCCACCCGGGCCCGCCGCCCGCACGAAGCTCTCCTCGATCTCGCCGGGATCGAGCGAGAGCCGGCCGGTGATCCAGATCGGCGCGGTGGAGCTAGGCACGCGTGGCTTGGTATTTGGACTCGATGCAGTCCCAGATCTGCGCTTCCAGGCACACGCCGTCGTAGCGGTTGATCTGCTGAAGGCCCGTGGGCGAGGTGACGTTGATTTCGGTGAGCCAGTTCCCGATCACGTCGATGCCGACGAAGATCATGCCGAGCCGGGAAAGCTCCGGCCCGATGATCTCGCAAATCTCGCGGTCGCGCTTGGTGAGTGTGTCCTTCACGGCCTTGCCGCCGACATGCATGTTGGACCGCGCCTCGCCCTGCGCCGGCACGCGGTTGATCACGCCCACTGCCTTGCCGTCGATCAGAATGATGCGCTTGTCGCCTTGGCGCACCTCGGGAAGGTAGCGTTGCGCGATGACCGGCTCGCGGCTGCGCTGGGAGAACATCTCGAGCAGCGACGCGAAGTTCTCGTCGCCCGGCTGCAGACGGAACACACCCGAGCCGCCATTGCCGAACAGCGGCTTCAGGATGATGTCCTTGTGCTCGTCGCGGAACTCGCGCAATGCGCGGGGGTCGGCGGTGATGAGGGTCGGCGGCATCACGTTGTCGAAGTGCGTGACGAAGAGCTTCTCCGGCGCGTTGCGCACCGAGGCCGGGTCGTTCACGACCAGCGTCCTGGGATGGATGTGCTCCAGGAGGTGAGTCGTCGTGATGTACGACATGTCGAAAGGCGGATCCTGACGCAGCAGCACCACGTCGAACGTCGCAAGATCGATCGTCTCCTCGGTGCCGAGCGTGAAATGATTGCCCTTTTCGCGCCGGAGCTTCATCGGCTGGGCGCGAGCCAGTACCTTGCGGTCGCGGAAGATCAGGTCCTTGGGCGTGTAGTGCCAGACCTCGTAGCCGCGTTTCTCGGCCTCGAGCCCCAGCACGAAGGTCGAATCGCCGTCGATATCGATGGTCGAGACGTGGTCCATCTGGATGGCGACTTTGAGCTTCATCGATCGATCTCTCCGTTGGGCCCTGTTTCAGAGGGGCGCTCAGTTAAGCCCGCGGCGCAATTCCTGCAACAGGGCCGAGGCCCGTTCACGAAGCTGCGGGTCGGCCCGGCCCTTGTCGACGCCCAGGAAGCGCTCGAAAGCCGCGATGGCGGCACGCCGCTTGTCCAGCCGGGTCGCCACCTCGCCCGCCTCGAACAGCAGCTCCGGACGGTCGGGAGCGATCGCCAGCATGCGGTCGAGCGAGCGGCTGGCACCCGGCCAATCCTCACGCTTGGCGAGCCTCAGCCGCACATTGTTCTCGAGCCGCAGCAGCACGTCGCGGTCGGCCACGGGATCGAAGTGGCCGGGCTGCAGTTCGGCCTCGCGTCCCAGCAGCTTCTGCAGGAGCTCGCGTAGCTCCGACGCCTCGCGCACCACGCCATCGTGGAAAGGATCGACGACATGGCGCGCGCCGTCGATGGCGACGCGGATCAGGAAGTGCGCGGGAAAGGCCAGGCCTTCCGCCTCCCAGCCCTGCGCCCGGGCGACGTGAAGATAGAGGATCGACAACGCTACCGGCAGCCCCTTGCGTCGCTCGATCACGCGCGCGAGGTCGGCATTCTGCAGATCGTCATAGGTCTCGGTGTCGCCGCGAAAGGCATAGGCTTCGGCAATCACCTCGGCGAGCCGCTCCGGCGTGGCGCCACGTCGGCGCACCAGATCAGCCGTCTCGTTGGTCATCGCCGTCACCTGCTGGCGATAGGGCGCGAGGTCGATCTCCTCCTCGCGCTGCAGGCTCGCCATGGCGAGCGCCGCCTCGAGCAGATCGATTCGTCGGCCGTCACCGGCACAAAGGTCACGCAGATGCGAAAGCTGGTCGGTACGCGGCACGCTTTACTCCGGAGGGCGCCAGACATCGGGTAGATGACGCGGCCAGAGGCCCGTCACCAGCACGGCATCGAAACGCACCGAACAGTTCGCATGGAACGGATTGCGGGCAATGAACAGGCTGGCGGCGCGCGACACGCGGCCGAACTGGCGATTGCCCAGGGCGAAGGTTGCCGCCTCGATCTGGCCGCGCGCCTTGACCTCGACGAAGGCCAGGATCTTGCCGCGCCGAGCGACGATATCGATCTCGCCCAGCTTGGTCTTGTAACGCCGCGCCAGGATGGAATAGCCGGCGAGCCGCAGGCGCCACACGGCGCGCCATTCGGCGGTATGGCCGAGACGATGGGCTTTCTGGCGCGCTTCGGTCGTCATGTTCCGCCTCCACGCTTCAAAGTCAGCGCCCGTGCATAGACGTCGCGGCGCTTCAGGCCAAGCCGCGCCGCCACTTCCGACGCCGCATCCTTCACGGAAGCACCGGCCATGGCCTCGCGCAGCAGATCGTCAATTGTATCTTCCCCGGCGGTCTCGCCTTCAACCGGCGGACCGATCACCAGCACGATCTCGCCCTTCACTTCTTCTTGCGCGGCGTAATGCGCGGCAAGCTCGGGCAACGGGGCGCGGCGCACTTCCTCGAAAAGCTTGGTGAGCTCGCGCGCAATCGCCGCCGGGCGCGCGCCCAGAAGCTCGGCGAGGTCGACGAGCGAGGCCGCCAGCCGATGCGGTGCCTCGAAGAAGATCAGGGTCGCCGGCACCCGCGCAGCCTCGGCAATCGCACGCCGCCGTTCGCCCGCCTTGGCCGGCAGGAAGCCACCGAAGAAGAAGCGCTCGGCCGGCAGGCCCGACAATGCAAGCGCCAGCAGCACGGCCGACGGGCCGGGGGCCGCGCTTACCGGATGGCCGGCAGCCAGCGCCGCCCGTACCAGGCGGTAGCCCGGATCGGAGATCAGCGGCATGCCGGCGTCGGAGACCAGCGCCACCCGCTTGCCTTCGGCAAGCGCGCGCAACAGCCGCGGCTCGGCCGCGTCCTGGGTGGCGTCGCTGTAGGCGACGGTCGGGGCCGAGATTCCATGATGGCTGGCGAGCTTGGCGAACACGCGCGTATCTTCGCAGGCGATCAGGTCGGCGTCGTGCAGGATGTCGAGAGCGCGCAAGGTGATGTCGCGCAGATTGCCGATCGGCGTTGCGACAAGATGAAGGCCGGCGCCGAGCGGCGGTTTACGCCGGGCCTGCCCCTCGCTAGCTTGTGAACGTTCGTGTCCGTCCATTTGCCTTCGTCCGCCGGAGTTCGCGCCGATGCGTTGGTCTCTTCTCGCGCTTGCCGCCACCGCCCTCATGATCGGCGCCTGCAGTTCCGAGCCGCAGCCTAGCACGGCCGCGCCTCCGCCGAAGCCCGCCGGACCGCAGGCCGGTTCGCCCACGACCGCCTCCGGCAAGGCGCGCATCGCGCTCCTGTTGCCGCTCACCGGCCGTGCCGCCGCGATCGGACAGGCCATGCAGCAGGCGGCCGAGATGTCACTGTTCGACAGCGGTGGCCGCGACATCGCGCTTGCGAGCTATGACACGGGCGACACGCCCGACGGCGCGGTCCAGGCTTACAACAAGGCGCGCACCGACGGCGTCGCCTTGGTGCTTGGTCCCCTCTTCGGCCCGTCTGCGCAGGCGCTGGCACCGCTGGTGCAGCAGAACGGCATCAACGTTATCGCCTTTTCCAACGACGAGCAGGCAGCCAGACCCGGCGTCTGGGTGATGGGCATTGCCGCCGCGCCGCAGGTCAGGCGCGTGGCCGACTATGCGATGTCGACTGGCATCCGCCGATTCGCGGTGTTCGCGCCGCAAACCAGTTATGGCGAGCAGATGGCGCGCACGCTCGAGACTTATCTTGCCGTCCACAATGCGACGGCCGTCGCCGTCGAGCTCTACCCGTCCGAGGCCCAGGACCTGAGCGCGCCGGCGCAGCGGCTGGCGAGCGCGGTCAGGGGTGACGGCAAGCTCGCCATCCTCGTGCCCGTCGGGCCGCCGCGCGTGTCGGCGGTGTTGGCGGCGCTGAACACGGCCGGCGTCGATGCGAGCGCGGTGCAATACATTGGCACCGGCGTGTGGGACGTGCCGGGCATTGGCTCGGTGCCCGGGTTGCGTGGCGGCTGGTATGCCGCGCCCGATCCCGCGCGGCGCGCCGACTTCGAGCGCAAATTCACCGCAACCTACGGCCGCCCGCCGCAGCGGCTGGCGACGCTCGCCTACGATGCCGTCGCACTGGCTGCCCAGCTCGCGCGCCGCAAGCCGGGCGGCGACTTCTCGGTCGAGGCCATCACCAACCCCAACGGCTGGGCCGGCGTCGATGGCGCCTTCCGCCTGCTGCCCGACGGCCGCTCCGAGCGCGCGCTGGCGGTCATCGAGGTCCAGGGCGATCGCGGCACGGTCGTCAGCCCCGCGCCGGGCACCTTCGCCGCGACCAACTGACGGCCCGAGCGTCGAGCGGACATGGCGGAGCTTCCACGCGCGATCCTGTTCGATCTCGACGATACGCTGATCCGCGCCTACGCCCAGCCCGAGGAGGCGTGGACGCGGCTCCTGCACATCTTCTCGGCGCATCTCGACGCGCACGATCCGGCGGCGATCGAGAGGGTGCGACTCGCGATCATGCAGGAGGCGCGTGCCTTCTGGTCGGACCAGGCCGAAGCAGCGAAGTGGCGGCTCGACATCGCGGGCGCGCGGCGGCTCTCGGTGCGGCTCGGTCTCGCGCGCCTGGGCCGGACCGACGACGCTCTCGCCGACCGCATCGCCGACGCCTTCACCGAGATGCGCCGCAAGGAATACCGGCTCTATCCCGACGCCCATGCCACCGTCGACGCGCTGCGTGCCCGCGGCGTGAAGCTCGCGCTGGTGACGAACGGCGCGGCGGCCATCCAGCGCGACAAGATCGAGCGCTTCGACCTCGCCCATCGCTTCGACCACATCCAGATCGAAGGCGAGTTCGGCCAGGGCAAGCCCGAGCCCGATGTCTACCGTCACGCATTGGAACGTCTGGGCTGCCAGGCCTGCGACGCCTGGATGGTCGGTGACAACTACGAATGGGAAGTCGTGGCCCCTCAGAAGCTCGGCCTCGCCGGCATCTGGTACGACCCCTTCCACGCCGGCGTCCCCGCCCACGCCACCGCCCAACCCTCCCGCATCATCCGACGGCTGGGGGAGCTCATCGAATAATCATTCGGAGCGCGGGCCTCCGGCCCGCTCATGAGTGCGCAATCGAGCAGAACTCCAAAGCCAGTCGCTGGCACATGCTATCAAGCCGGCTGCGACCGGGTTCTGCTCGATATATTCGACCGTTCGGCTCAGATGTTCTTCGTTTCGCATGAAGCGATCGAAGTAGTCGGCCTCCCAGAATCGGCCAGATTGCACCAAAAGCGCATTAGCCTTCTTCGATGTAAACGACTTCCAGCTGCCGACAATGGCGCTGAGCGAATGTCCCTCCAAGATCTCGGCCACGACATGCACATGGTTCGGCATGAGACACCAACCAAGGAGGCGGTATCGCTCGCCATCGAAGTGAAGCAGGGCGTTCTCGACGACCGATGCGACGTCCGGGCGCTTCAGCCAACAGGCTCCCCTGCCGGCATCGAGTTCTCGGTCGATCTCATGAAGGGCCGCCTCGCTGGCGCGAAGCCGGTCGACGATGGCCCACGGCAGGCTATCAGCCAGGCGGAACGTGACGAATTGGATTGTCTCCGCCGAATCGAAGTGCGGCAGGTATCCGCGCGAGTGCCATCCTTTGGGCTGAACCATCGGCTTGAGCGGGCCGGAGGCCCGCGCTCCGAATGACTACGATTTGACCCTGTCCTTCGGGAGCTTGTCTGTCGTCTTGAGCATCAGGCGGTCAACGCGGCCGCCTTCGATGAGGTGTTTCTGCAGGACCTCGTCGATCTCCTCCTTCGAGGAGACGGCGTACCAGACGCCTTCGGGGTAGATCACGACCGTCGGTCCGAGCTCGCAGCGGTCTAGGCAGCCGGCATTGTTGATCCTCACATTCTTGAGGCCAAGGGCGCGGGCCTGGCTTTTCATGTAGTCGCGCAGCTCCTCGCTGCCCTTCTCCGCGCAGCAGCCGCGCGGATGGCCAGCCGGCCGGCGGTTGGTGCAGCAGAAGACATGCGCCTCGTAGTAGGGCTTGGGATCGTCGGGCTTCTCACGCGCACTCATGGATCAATCCTTCTTGGTGGCGATGTTGGCGAGCTGCGACCAGAAGGCCTGCTGAAGCTGCTGCATCTGCTCGACGCCCTGCATGGAAGCCGGCAACCACGTCTTGAAGATCATTTCGGGGTTCATCGCGTTCAGCCCCGAGCGCAGCCGCTCCTCGATCTCGCCCATCACGCGATCCTGCATCGGCTTGATGTCGGGCAGGCCGAAGAAGGCGCGGGCCTCCTCGGGCGTGCAGGTCACTTCGACATTCACTTTCATCGCGCACTCTCCGTTTGACTCAGCTTAGGCGATCCCGTGCTATCAGGCGATATGGTTCCCTCCTGGCTCGGTTCCAACCCCCGCGCCGATCGCCGGCAGCCTTATGGCCCCGATCAGCGCGCGCTCATCGATCCCACCGCCGTGCCCGATGTCGGCGCGCTTCTGAAGGACACGCACGGCGCCACGCCGCTACAGGCGCTTTCCGCGCTGGCGACGAAACTCGACCTCGGCGACCTGCGTGTGAAGGATGAAAGCCAGCGCTTCGGCTTCGGCGCCTTCAAGGCGCTGGGCGGCGTGTTCGCGGTCCACGAGTTCGTGCGCACGCACAACGACCTGCCGGTCAGCGCGTTCACCTTCACCACTGCAAGTTCGGGCAATCACGGCCGTTCGGTCGCGCTGGGCGCCCGTTCGGTCGGCGCACGCTGCACGATCTTCCTGCCGACGTACACCTCGGCCGAAAAGGAAGACGCCATCCACGCGATGGGCGCCGGCGTCATCCGCATCGACGGTGACTACGAAACCGCCGTCGCCGCCTGCCGTGAGCAGGCGACGCGCAACGGCTGGACCATCATCTCCGACACATCTTGGCCAGGCTACGAGACGATCCCCAAGGACGTCATGCGTGGCTACACGCAGCTCGCGCGCGAGATCGTGCAGCAGTGGCCCGAGCGGCCGACGCACATTTTCGTGCAGGCCGGCGTGGGCGGCCTCGCCGCGGCGGTGATCGGCTATCTCTGGGCAACTCTCCCCGAGCGCCCGCTGTCGGTGGTCGTCGAGCCCGCCAGTGCCGATTGCTGGTTCCAGAGCAACAAAGCCGGCAAGGCCGCTCTCGCAAGCGGCGATGCCGACACCGCGATGGGCGGCCTCGCCTGCCGTGAGATCTCGCCGATCACCTGGCCGGTCCTGGGCCTCGGTACGGATTGGTTCATGACCATCGAGGAAAGCGATGTTTTGCCCGCAAGAAGACTTTATGCGCAGCACGGCATCGCCTCCGGCCCGTCGGGCTGCGCGGGACTTGCAGGCCTCGTGCGCGTGTGCGGCGACAAGGCCGCGCGGGAGGCGCTCCACCTCGACCGCACGGCGCGCGTCCTGCTGATCAACAGCGAAGGCAATCTGGGCGAGCCTTTGCCCGACTGACCAAGCCCCGCTACGCTGCCCGCCAGCCCTAAGGAGTTTCGCGTGCAGCTTCAGCTCAAGACTTGGCAGTTCGTCGAGGACTATCTCAAGACCAAGACCGGCATCATCATCCCGATCGGCTCGACAGAGCAGCACGGCCCGACCGGCCTGATCGGCACCGACGCGCTCACCGCCGAGATGATCGGCCGCGGTGTCGGCGAGAAGGTGGGCGCGCTCGTGGCGCCGACCATCTCCGTCGGCATGGCGCAGCATCACCTCGCCTTCCCGGGTTCGGTCACCCTGAAACCGACGACGCTCATCGCCGTGGTGCGCGACACGGTGATGTCGCTCACGCGTCACGGCTTCACGCGCTTCTTCTTCGTGAACGGGCATGGCGGCAACATCGCGACGGTCACGGCGGCCTTCTCCGAGATCTACGCCGAACGCTCGATGGAGCGGCTGTCCAACCAGCCCTCGATCAAGTGCGCCCTGCGCAACTGGTGGGACAGCGACGGCATCCGCCGGCTGCAGAAGGAACTTTTCCCGGTCGGCGAAGGAAGCCACGCGACGGCGTCGGAAGTGGCGCTCACCTGGTACAAGTACCCGGAGACCATGAACCGCACCCAGCTTGAGCCGCGGGTCGCGCCTTATGGCAGCTTCGCCGATGCCGAAGACTACCGCCGCGCCTTTCCCGACGGCCGCATCGGCTCCGATCCGAGCCAGGCCACACCGGAAGCGGGCAAGCGCTTCTACGACCAGGCGGTCGAGGACGTGGCGCGCGACTACGAAAGATGGGTCGCCCGTTAAGGGTACTGAATCTAACGGTCACTTTTGGTAACTCTGAAGTTCATCTATAATTTACTTATAGCTCTGCTCGCTGTCAAGGACTGGAGAATGGAAACCCGCGGCCGGTGAACCAAGTGGCCGGGACGATCTTCAGGCGCGGCGTGGATTTACTTTTGCATCATCGAGCAGGCACACTCATTCCGAGAAATAAAAGGGAGCGGGGCGCTTGATGTTTTCCTGGACGATGAGGCATGGCGCTCGAATTCTATTCATTGTTTCCTTGCCCTACTTCCTGCTGAGCCTCCTGCAATTCATCGCTTGGGTTTTGCAGATGGTTTATCAGCAGAAGCCGTCCCCGGTCGGCGTTCAAGGATTCGTCACCGTCATGATCGGGTTCAACTGGCTGTATGCCTTGTCCAACGCCGCGATGTTTCTTTTCGGCTCGATGGTCGTGGATCGATTTGATCGATGGCTGCTCGCTGTCGGTCGATCCCCGGACTGAGCACTTCACGTGGGCCAACAACCTTTCCGATGGGCCATGGAAAATGGAGCGCGGCTGCTCATGGCGCTGGCGCTTCTCATCGCGGTGATAGGGATCACCCGTGCAATGATCGACACTTCCCAGCCGCTATTCCGGGAGGATAGGTCTACCTGGATCTTCTATTTTCGAGGTTTTTGGCGCGGTCTATCGGCCGATTGGCCCCGCTTTATCGCAAATATCGCGGCGGCCCTGGAGATAACCTTTTGGCCGTTGTTCGGTGCGCTACTGCTTCATCGCCTCGATAAGCTGCTCTCAAAGGAGAAGGGCCTCCCGCTACGCCCCGGATGACGCCGCTGCCGCCCGCCGCTTCACCCGCTCACGGTGGAGGATGTAGAGGCCGGCGGTCACGATGACGGCGATGCCGGCGAAGGCGAGCGCGTTGGGCACGTCGCCCCACATGACGTAGCCGATGCCGATCGCCATCACGACCGAGCCGTAGCGGAACGGTGCCATGACCGAGTATTCCGCGCCCGAGCGCAGGGCCACGATCAGGAGTTGGTAGCCGCTCGCCAACAGAAGCGAGGAGCCGAAGATATAGGCGACACCGAGCCAGGGGATGGGCTGCCAACCCTGCAGCAGCGACCAGGCGCAGCCGAGGACGGCAAGCGTCACGGCGGAGCTGAGGGAAACGACGAGGCTCGGCACCACGGCCGGCACGAAGCGGGCGATGACGTCGCGCAGTGCGCCGACGAAGGATGCGGCGACGACCAGCCAGGTCCAGCCATTGGCGTCGCCCGGGTGCGGCTGGATCACCATCAGCACGCCCACGAAACCCACGGCGATAGCGCTCCAACGCCGCCAGCCGACCTGCTCGGCGAGCATCAACGCCGCCAGCACGGCGAGGAAGAGCGGCGTGGAGAGGTTCACCGCCGTCGCGATCGCGAAGGGGATGTAGGCGAGCGCGAACAGGTAGCTGATGGCCGCCGCCGCCTCGAGCAGGCCGCGCGCGAAGACGACCGGATGGCCGAGGCGATGGATCTGCCGCCATTCGCCGCTCGCCCACAGCGCCAGCAGACACCACAGCGTGGCGAAGCAGCCGCGCAGGCCGATCGCCTGGATGGGCGGCATGGTCTGGGCCGCGAGCTTCATCAGCGCATCGTTGAAGATGAAAACCACGACCGACCCCGACATCGCGAGGATGCCGCGGCGGTTGTCGATCACGGAACGGGCCTTACTTGGCCGAAGCCATCTTCTCGATCAGCTTCCACTGCTCGTCGTTCACGGGCACGACCGAGAGGCGCGACTGACGCACCAGGCCGAAATCCTTGAACTTGGGCTCGGCCTTGATCTCGGCGAGCGTCACGGCCCGCTTGACTGGCGCGACAGGCGCCACGTCGACGGTCACGGCCTTGCCCGCCTTGTCGGTCGGATCGGGATAGGCCGCCTTCACGACCTTGGCGACGCCCACGATCTCCTTGCCCTCGTTCGAGTGATAGAAGAAGCAGAGATCGCCCACCTTCATCGACTTGAGGTTGATCGCCGCCTGCGGGTTGCGCACGCCGGTCCACGAGGTGCGCTTCTCCTTCACGAACTGGTCCCAGGAATAGACCGTCGGCTCGGACTTGATGAGCCAGTGACTCATTTCACTCCCCTTATTTATTCCGGGCTATTCGCCCTCGCGCCTCAGCGGACGCGCCAGCAGGCCGCGGATCGCCTGATCGAGATCCACTCCCTTGTGCAGGATAGCATCGACGGCGGTGCAAATCGGCATCTCGATGTCGTAGCGGAGCGCGCGCGACAGGACGGCCGGCGCCGTCGCCTCACCTTCCACGACCTGGCGGCGGCCCTTCATGTAGTCGGCAAGCGACGTGCCCTTGCCCAGGGCAACACCGAGCGAGCGATTGCGCGACAGGGGGCCGTAACAGGTGAGCGCGAGGTCTCCCAATCCGCTCAGGCCGGTCAGCGTCTCGAGCTCCGCGCCCATCGCCTGGCCCAAACGAGCCATCTCGGCGAAACCGCGCGTCACCAGACCGGCCGCGGCGTTGGCGCCGAGCCCCCGGCCCTCGACGACGCCCGCGGCGATCGCCAGCACATTCTTGACCGCGCCCCCCAGCGCCACGCCCAGCACGTCGTGCGTCCAGTAGGGCCGGAACGCGCCCGCCGCCAGACTCGCTGCGAGATCGCGGCCGAGGCTGGGATCGTGCGTGGCGATGCTGACTGCTGTCGGCAGGCCGCGCACGGCTTCCTCGGCGAAGCTCGGCCCCGAGAGCAGGGCGATACGGCGGCCGGGCTGCACCTGCTCCAGCACCTCGGGCATCAGCAGACCGCTCGACGCCTCGATGCCCTTGGCGCAGATCACGACCGGACTGTCGCCCGGCAATCGCGCCGCCAGCTCACGCACGGCCTGCGCGGGACACACGAGC
>Ga0153954_1000189_pt1 | contig 56289 bp, 52 predicted proteins | sample TSFL038MetaG_FD_102277 | JGI IMG/M metagenome (GOLD analysis project Ga0153954, IMG submission 102277) | Attine ant fungus gardens microbial communities from Florida, USA - TSFL038 MetaG | ecosystem: Host-associated > Fungi > Mycelium > Unclassified | place: USA: Florida, Wekiwa Springs State...
CAGCCCGATCAATTCGGCGGCCGAGCTGACGACGAAGCTCAAGGCCCAGCCCGGCAAGTACAACTACGGCGCGGGCGCGTTGCCCGCGCGCGTGGCCTCCGAACTCTACAAGATGGCGGCCGGCGTGGACGCGGTGTACGTCGGCTACAAGAGCAATCCGCAGGCGATCCCCGACCTGCAGAGTGGCCTGCTCATTTTCATGATGATCGACACGATCAACGCCAAGATCGCCATCGACCGCGCCGCGCTGAAGGGCCTGTTCGTCACCGACAGCGAGCGCTATCCGCCGCTGCCCGATCTGCCGACCGCGGCCGAGGCGGGCCTGCCCGATGTGCAGCTCACCACCTGGACCGGTCTCTACGCACCGAAGGGCACGCCCGATGCCGTCGTGCAGAAGATCAATGCGGATCTGCATACCGTCGCCGCCCGCAAGGAAGTGCTGACTCGGCTCGAAGCGTTGGGCGCCGGGCCCAAGCTGATGAGTCCGGAGCAATTCGCCGCCTTCACGCGTTCCGAGAGGGAACGCTGGGGCAAGATCATCCATCGTGCCAACATCAAGGTCGAGTAGGAGGCTTCCATGCAAGGATCGCTCAGTGGCAAGCAGGGCCCCCGCATCCGTCATGTGGCGGAAGAGGGTGCGCCCTTTGAGACCATCAGTGTCGACAAGCTGACGCCGGTGATCGGTGCGGAGATCGGCGGCATCGATCTCTCCCAGCCGCTCTCCAACCGGCAGCAGGACGAGGTGCATCGCGCGCTCGCGGAGAACTGCGTGATCTTCTTCCGCGACCAGCACATCACGCCGGATCAGCAGGTGTCCTTCGGCCGCCTGTTCGGCGACCTGCACGTCCATCCCGCCGCGCCGCACGAGCCGGGCCGGCCGGAACTCATGATCATCCACGCCGACAAGGACAGCCCGCGCGCCAACGGCGAAGGCTGGCACACCGATGTGAGCTGCGACGAGACGCCGCCAATGGGGTCGATTCTCTACATCAAGACCTGCCCGCCCAAGGGCGGCGACACGCTCTTCGCTAACATGTACGCGGCCTACGAGGCGCTATCGGACCGGATGAAGACCTATCTCGAAGGCCTGACCGCGTTCCACGATGGCGAGTCGGTCTATCGCGGCCTCTACAAGAACTATGGCGTCGAGGAGAAGCCGAAGTATCCGCGCGCCATCCATCCGGTAGTGCGCACCCATCCGGTGACGCGCCGGAAGGCGCTCTATGTGAATCGCGGCTTCACGCGCCACCTGGTCGGCGTGCCGCGCGACGAGAGCGACGGCATCCTGCGCTATCTCTACGAGCACATGGAGAACCCGCTCTTCCAGTGCCGCTTCCGCTGGCAGGAGAATTCGATCGCCTTCTGGGACAACCGCTGCGTCCAGCACCGCGCCATGTGGGACTACTGGCCCCACACCCGCAGCGGCAACCGCGTGACGGTGGCTGGCGACAAGCCGTTCTGACCTTCTCTTTTTCCTCCCCCGTCATGCGGGGGAGGATACAGGAGGGGGTGAGCGACCGACGTCCATACCCTCATTGCAGATCATGAATCATGATCTCATCCCGTCGAAATCGCGCCTGAGGCTTTCCCCTCCCTACCTCCCCCGTAAGACGGGGGAGGTGGTATGAAGGGGTGATGTTAGTCATTTTCGATTGCGACGGCGTGCTGGTCGACAGCGAGCCGTTGTCGAACACTGTGTTTTCGCGTGCGCTGCAGCGCGAGGGGCTCGACTGGTCGGTCGAGGAGACGATGCGCCGCCTGATGGGGCGCTCGCTGAAATCCTGCGTGGAGATCATCGAAGGTCTGCTGGCGCGCCAGTTGCCGGAGGACTTCGTGCACCGGATGCAGGCCGACACCTTGCAGGCCTTCCGCGATGCGCCATTGCAGCCGGTGCCGGGCATCAACGAGGCGATCGACGCGTTGGAGGCCGCGGGCGTGAAGACCTGCGTCGCAAGCTCGGGTGGTTTCGATAAGATGGAGGTCTCCCTCGGGGTTACGGGGCTGTGGGCGCGCTTCGAGGGCCGGATCTTCAGCGCCGCGCAGGTCAAGCGCGGCAAGCCGTTTCCCGATCTCTTCCTGCATGCCGCCATCGAGATGAACGAGCAGCCGTTCGACTGCATCGTCGTCGAGGACTCCGTGCCCGGCGCACAGGCCGCGAGGGCCGCGGGCATGCGCGTATTGGGGTACGCTGCCGCACCCCACACCGATCGCGACGCGCTGGGCTCTGCGGGAGCGTTTCTCTTCAACGATATGAAGCAGCTGCCTGACCTGGTGTTGCAATGACGGCGACCGGCTCGTGGTCGATGGGCGCGGGCAAGTCCGAGCGTGTGCTCGTGCTTGGCGCCGGCATGTCGGGCTTGGTGGCAGCGCGGCTGCTGCATGATTCGGGGTTCAAGGTCACGGTGCTGGAAGCGCGTGACCGGATCGGCGGGCGGGTTTGGACCGACAATCGCGTCGGCGCCGCCGTGGATCTCGGCGGTTCGTGGGTGCATGGCATCGAGGGCAATCCGCTGACGCTGTGGAGCGGCAAGCTCGGCATCAAGCTGATCAGCTCGGAATCCGATCGGCTGATCATCGACGATCGTGCCTCGGCGCACACGCGCGCCACCCAGCGTGCCAAGGCCTTCATGGGGGTCGCCGCCTTCAACACGGCGATCGCCTTCGCGGGATGGAAGAGCAAGTTCCTCACCAACGTGCGGGGGCCGCGTTCGATTTCGGTCAAGGAGGCGATCGAGCCGCTGCTGCATGCTTCGTGGCTGCCCGAGGTCGATCGGCTGGTGATCGCGACCTTCGTCGAGGGCAGCGAGGGTGTGAACGGCTCGGTGTGGGACCAGCTCTCGGCCGAGGAGTGGTTTCCGACGGAAGGGCTCGACGGCAATGCGCAACCGAAAGGCGGCTTTCGGCCGCTGATCGAAGACGCCGCGCACGGCCTCGACATCAGACTCCATTCGCCTGTGAGCGTGCTCGCCTGGAACGACAAGGGCGTCACCGCGACCCTCCAGAGCGGCGAGCGGCTGGAGGCCGAGCGCGCGGTGGTGACGCTTCCGGTCGGGCTGCTGCGCGACGGAAGCTTCCGTCTCGATCCGCTGCCGCCGGCTGAACAGCTGAAGGCGATCGGCCGGCTGGGTTATGGCGCCGGTGTGCTGGGCAAGGTGTACCTTCGCTTCCCGCATGTCTTCTGGCCGGCCCAGTCCAAATGGTTCGGCCGCCTGCCCGATTCGCCGGACCGGCGCGGCACCTTCAACACCTTCGTCTCCCACATCGAGGAGACCGGCCTGCCGATCCTGCTGAGCTTCGCCAACGGCCACGCCGCCGTGCGTTACGACCGTGAGGCGAGCGATGAAGAGGTGAAGAACGCGGCGCTGGCCTCGTTGCGCAAGATGTTCGGCGGCAACAAGGTGCCCGAGCCCGAGACCTTCGTCTTTCCGCGCTGGCTGAGCGATCCCTGGAGCCGGGGCGGCTACTCCTACCCCGCGATCGGCAGCCCGACTTCGGATCACGACGATTACGCCCGGCCGCTGGGTGATCGCGTCTTCTTCGCGGGCGAGGCGACCGAACCGACCGAATACGGTACCGTGCATGCCGCTCTTTGGTCCGCCGAGCAGACGGCCGAGACGATCTTCCGGAGGGTTACGGGCGCCGGTCCTTCGAAAGCCATGCGCCCCTGGGCTGGAGCCCGAGTGGGTGCCGGCCGCCACAATGGGTGATAAAGGAGCGGGGCATGCATCTCGCCAATACGATCTTCCTGATCCTGGTCATCATCTCCGGTCTGTCGACCCTGGGTGTCCTGTTCGCCGGTCTCATCGGCATGGCGCGCGGGCCGGCCAACAGCCTCGAGCGGGCCAAGGGCAGCAACAAGCTGATGTGGTGGCGCGTGCGTCTGCAGTTCCTGACGCTCATCTTCATCCTGCTCTGGTGGGCGACCAAGTCGTGACGTCATGGTCAAGCTGACTCGCATCTACACACGCGGTGGCGACAAGGGTCTAACCTCGCTCGGCCGCGGCGAGCGTGTGGCCAAGCACGATCTTCGCGTGGAAGCCTACGGCACGATCGACGAGGCGAATGCGGTGATCGGTATCGCGCGCAGCGTCATCGAGCGCACGGTGAAGAACGATGCGCTTCGCACCGATGTCGACGCGATGCTGAAGCGCATCCAGAACGATCTGTTCGATCTCGGCGCCGACCTCTGCACGATCAAGGAGAAGCGCGGCCAGCCGGCGCTACGCATCGTGCCTTCGCAGGTGAAGCGGCTGGAAAACGAGATCGACGGCATGAACGAGGCGCTGTCGCCACTCACTTCTTTCGTGCTGCCCGGCGGCAGCGAAGCGGCGGCGTGGCTGCATCTGGCGCGCACCGTGACGCGCCGTGCCGAGCGCGGCATGACGGCGCTCGCGGCCAAGAAAAAGCCGGTGAATCCCGAGGCGATCAAGTATGCCAACCGTCTGTCGGACCATCTTTTCGTGCTGGCGCGAAAGATGAACGGCAATGGCGCATCGGATGTATTGTGGGTTCCGGGCTTAAACCGTTGATACACTGGATAAAAATCTTCCGTTGTGCGATTTTGTGCAGTGCGCCATAGCCTTGACATGATCGGTTGAACGCCCCTACACGAAATGCCCTTCGCCGGGCGGGCTTTTGCCGGGCGGCCACTCACCAATAGGCATAAACGCGATGAAAGTGCTGGTCGCGGTCAAGCGGGTCATCGACTACAACGTCAAAATCCGCGTCAAGGCCGACAACACGGGCGTCGAGACGGCGAACGTCAAGATGTCCATGAATCCCTTCGATGAAATCGCCGTGGAAGAGGCGATCCGCATGAAGGAGAAGGGCGCGGCCACCGAGATCATCGCCTTCTCCGCAGGTCCCGCGCAGTGCCAGGAGACGATCCGCACCGCGCTCGCCATGGGCGCCGACCGCGGCGTGCTGGTCCAGACCGATGCCGAGCTGCAGCCGCTGGCCGTCGCCAAGCTGCTCAAGGCCGTGGTCGACAAGGAGCAGCCCGGCCTCGTGATCGTCGGCAAGCAGGCGATCGACGACGACTCGAACGCCACCGGCCAGATGCTGGCGGCGCTGCTCGGCTGGTCGCAGGGCACCTTCGCCAACAAGCTGAACGTCGCCGACGGCTCGATCGAGGTGAAGCGCGAGGTCGACGGCGGCCTCGAGAACATCAAGCTCAAGATGCCGGCGGTGATCACCACCGACCTGCGCCTCAACGAGCCGCGCTACGCCTCGCTCCCCAACATCATGAAGGCCAAGAAGAAGCCGATCGAGACGCTCGCGCCTGATGCGCTCGGCGTCGACGTCGCGCCGCGCCTCAAGGTGCTGAAGGTCGAGGAGCCGCCCAAGCGCAAGGCCGGCATCAAGGTGAAGACCGTCGCCGAGCTCGTCGACAAGCTGAAGAACGAAGCGGGAGTGATCTGACCATGGCCATTCTCGTCGTCGCCGCGCACGACAACAAAACCGTCCGCGCCAATGTCGCCAACGCCGTCGCCGCCGCCACGCAGATGGGCGGGGACGTCACCGTGCTGGTCGCCGGCAAGGATTGCGACGAAGCCGCCAAGTCGGCTGCCGCGATCCAGGGTGTGGCCAAGGTGCTGCAGGCGGACGATGCCGCCTATGCCAACTGGGTGGCCGAGGACGTGGCGCCTCTCGTGGTGAAGCTCGCGCCGAACTACAGCCATATCGTCATGGCAGCCGATTCGGTCGGCAAGAACCTCGCTCCGCGAGTCGCGGCGCTGCTCGACGTGGCGCAGGTCTCCGAGGCGATCAAGATCGTCTCGCCCGACACGTTCGTACGGCCGATCTATGCCGGCAATGCGATGGCCACGGTGCAGACCGCCGACAAGATCAAGGTCGTGACCATCCGTCCGACCAACTTCAAGGCGGCGGCGGGCAGCGGCTCGGCGACGATCGAGAAGGTCGGCGGCGAAGGCGCCAAAGGACTTTCGTCCTATGTCGGCGCCGAGCTCTCCAAGAGCGAACGGCCCGAGCTCACCTCGGCCAAGATCGTCGTCTCGGGCGGCCGCGGCATGGGCAGCGGCGACAATTTCAAGATCCTGGAAGCCCTGGCCGACAGGCTGGGCGCCGGCCTTGGCGCCAGCCGCGCCGCCGTCGACGCGGGTTACGTGCCGAACGACTACCAGGTCGGCCAGACCGGCAAGGTCGTGGCGCCCGATCTCTACATTGCCGTCGGCATCTCCGGTGCCATCCAGCATCTCGCCGGCATGAAGGACAGCAAGACCATCGTGGCGATCAACAAGGACGAGGAAGCGCCGATCTTCCAGGTGGCCGATTACGGCATCGTGGGCGATCTGTTCCAGATCGTCCCCGAGCTGACCACCGCGGTCGAGAAGAAGTAGGACGACCATCATGATCAAGCGCATCGGTGTCATCGGTGCGGGCCAGATGGGCAGCGGTATCGCCCATGTCTGTGCCCTCAAGGGCTTCGACATCCGCCTGATGGATGTCGATCAGCCGCACATCAACTCCGGCATCGAGACGATCGGCCACAACATGGACCGCCAGATCGGTCGTGGCATGATCCGGCCCGAGGACAAGGACTCGGCGCTGAAGCGCATCACCACCGGCACCGACTTCAAGCAGTTCGCCGATTGCGACCTGGTCGTCGAGGCCGCGACCGAGAACGAGCAGGTGAAGCGCGAGATATTCAAGAAGGTCTGCGAGGGCCTGCCGGCCAACGTCATCCTGGCGACCAACACCTCGTCGATCTCGGTGACGCGTCTTGCCTCCGTGACCGACCGTCCCGGCAAGTTCATGGGCATGCACTTCATGAACCCGGTGCCGATGATGGGCCTGGTCGAGCTGATCCGCGGCATCGCGACAGAAGAAGAGACCTTCCGCACCGTGCGCGAGGTCGTCGTCAAGCTCGACAAAAAGCCGGTCAATGCCGAGGACTTCCCGGCCTTCATCGTCAACCGCATTCTGCTGCCGATGATCAACGAGGCGGTCTATGCGCTCTACGAGGGCGTGGGCAACGTCGAGGCGATCGACACGGGCATGAAGCTCGGCGCCAACCATCCGATGGGCCCGCTCGAGCTCGCCGATTTCATCGGCCTCGATACCTGTCTCTCGGTGATGCAGGTGCTGCACGAGGGCCTCGCCGATTCGAAGTACCGGCCGTGTCCGCTGCTGGTGAAATACGTCGAGGCCGGCTGGGTCGGCCGCAAGGTGAAGCGCGGCTTCTACGACTACTCTGGCGAGCGTCCCGTTCCGACTCGCTGACGCCGCATCGGCGTGGGACCTTTCATCACATTGCTCGATCTATCACTGGCAGTGTAGAATGTAAGGATGCTGCATATACCGCGGATCGTCACAAGGGTTCCGATCCTGCGGGGCGTCGCCAGGCTGATGCTCACGAGCTACGCCAGGCTCTTCAAAAGTCGATACGTCGTCGAGACTCGCATGGGGCTGCAGCTCCTGCTCGACCAGGAAAACATCATCGACTGGCAGATTTTCATACGGGGCGAGTGGGAAGCCGCGCAGTTCGACAAGCTTTTCGAGCTGCTCGCCCAGCAGCGCGTCAAACATGACGCGGGCGCCGTTTTTCTCGATGTCGGCGCGCATTGGGGACTCTATGCGCTGGAGGCGCTGAAGAGCGCGAGCTTCGAGCAGATCATTGCACTCGAACCCGATCCCACCAATTTCTCGCAACTTCAGGCCAACCTGTTCCTGAACGACGCGCGAGGTGCCGTGAGGGTGCTGCAGCTCGCCGCCAGCAACACCGAGCGCGACTTCGGCCTATCGCTCCGGACGCACCGCAACCGGGGCGCGACTCGCCTGGTCGACGTCGGTCAACCCAATCACGTGGTCTGTCACGGCTCGCGCCTCGACAGCCTGTTCGATTTCTCCGGCAAGCTGCTCGTGGTGAAGATCGACGTCGAGGGCCACGAGATGGCCGTGCTCGAAGGCATGAGCGAGCTGCTGGCGAAGAACCACTGCGTGCTGCAGATCGAGGTCGACGACGAGAACTTTCCCGGTCGCGAGACGATGGTTGCCGACAAGCTGGCGCCTTTCGGGCTGAAGCCCGCAGGCGTCATCGATTCGGATTTCTTTTTCGTCTCGGCGTGATCCGGCTCAGCCGGTGAGTCCGAGGAAGCGCGTCGCGGTGCGCCAGCGAACGCTATCGGCCAGCGTGGGATCGAGTGGTGCCAGGTTCTCCTCCAGCTCGGTGACGGCGCCGGGATAGGTGCAATCGTAGTGGGGATAGTCGGCGCCCCAGAAGACGCAGTCGGCGACGCCCAGCTCCTTCAGCCGAGGCAGGCGATGCGCCTCATCGGATTCGATCGAGATGAAGCACTGCTCGCGGAACAGCTCGGTCGGCTTCTTCTTCATCCACGGCACATGCTGATGCATCGAGTGGAAATGGCCGTCGAGCCGGTCGAGCCAGTATTCCAGCCAGCCGAGCCCGGACTCGAGAAAGGCCACGCGCAGCTTCGGATGATGCTCCAGCACGCCGCCCGCCACGATGTCGAGCATGGCCGCCATCTGCTCGAAGGGATGGCAGATCATGTGGCTGAAGAAGAGGTTGTCGTAGCGGCCCGACGCGAAGCTCGGCATCAGCGCGCCGAAACTGCCGTGCACGGCGGCGAACAGGCCGTTGGATGCGACCCTTTCCCAGAACGGCTTCAGCGAATCGTCGTAGAGAGCGAGGCCCTTGTAGCGTTCGGGCCGGAAGCATGCGCCCTTCAAGCCCAGCCTGGCGATATGCTCGACCTCCTTCGCGGCCGCTTCGGCGCTCTGCAGCGGCACGATGCCGACCGCATCGAGCTTACCGCGCCCGTCGCGGCACATGTCGGCGATCCATTCGTTGTAGGCGTAGCAGGTGGCGGCGGCGACGTCGGGGTCCTCGACGTCGCCCTGGATCAGATAGAGCGATGGGTAGAGCAGGGTGCGCTCGATGCCTTCCTCATCCAGCACCTTGGCACGCGCGCCGCCATCGTAGGAGCCAGGCAGGATATCGTCCCAGGTCGGCACCTTGTTCGGATCGTCCATGCCCCACGGCACGCACGCCGCGGCCGGTCGGAGGTTGTGCCGCGGGACGCCGTTGATCGAGACCCAGTCGCGGCCGTCGGCCTCGCGCACGACGCGGATGGTGCGATCGCGATAGCGCTTCTCGACATAGTCGTTCCACAGCGCGGGCGGCTCGCAGATGTGGCCGTCGGCATCGATCACCCGATTTGCCATGACGTTCCTCCGGTTTTCCTTGTTGCCGTGGAGGATAGGCCCTCTAGGCTCTCCGTCGAAGAGGGAGTTTGTCATGAAGACTGTACTGCTGCGCGCGCTGCCCGTACTGCTCGTCCTCGCGCCGCTGGCGCCCGCCGAGGCGCAGTGGGTCTTCGTCGCACGCAAGGCGGCGCAGCGCATTCGAGAGATAACCACCGAGAACGAACAGGCCAACGCGCGCAGCGAATTCGTGACGGTGATCATCGAAGCGCCGGCCGATCGCGTCTTCTCGGTCGCGCTCGAGACGGTCAAGAAGAACCCCAACGCGCGGCTCCTGATGGCCGATTCCGTGCCTCGTCGCCTTCAGGCCGTCGAAGGCGACCGCAAGGCCACGCTCAACGTCGCCGAGCTGAACGACGAGGTCGCCGAGCTGATGGTCGCCGTCACGTCGTCCATGAGCGAGCCGCCGGCATCTCCGCGTATCGTCGCAACAGTGATGAATCTCTGCGAGCAATTGAACAAGAAGTGCACGGTCGAATAGGCTAAAAAGGCGGTATGTCCCGTACGATCCGCATTGCCGTCCTGAACTTCGCCCACGAGACCGTGACGTTCCTGCCGAACGACACGACGCTCGACGACTTCGTCTACAAGGGCTCGCCCGCCAAGGGCGAGGCGCTGCTGTCCTGGGAGCCGCGCTCCTATATGGGCGGATTCGTCCAGGTCGCGCGCGAGCACGAGGGCGTCGAGCTGGTCGGCATCGAATCGCCGCTCTGGCCCAAGACCGGCACTGGCTCGGGCTGGATCACGACCGAGGCCTACGAACACTTCCTCGGCCGGCAGATCGCCGAGCTCAAGGCTAGTGGCCCGTGGGATGGCGTCTATCTTGCCCTGCATGGCGCGATGGGTGTACGGGGTGTGGCGCGGCCCGAAGCCGACATCGCGCGGCGGGTACGCGAGGTGGTGGGGCGCACGGCGTTCATCGCCGGCACCTTCGATCCGCACGGCAACGAGGACGAGGAATTCCTGAAGCAGGCCGACATGGCCTTCTGCGTGAAGTACTTCCCGCACTACGACGCCCATCTGCAGGGCGAGCGCGCGGCGCGCATGCTGATCCGCGCGATCCGCGGCGATTACAAGCCCGCGACCGTTACCGTGAAGGTCCCGATCCTGACGGCCACGGTGCTGCAATGGACCGGCGCCTCGCCCTGGATGGATCTCGTCCAGCGCGCGCTGGTCTGGGAAGCGCGCGAGCCCGATCTCTACATGAACGTCTTCTTCGGCTTCCCCTTTGCCGACGTGCCCGATGTCGGTCTGACGGTCGAGTGCATGACCAACGGCAATCCCGAGCTTGCCCGCAAGGCGGCCGACGATGTCGCGGCCTGGGCGTGGCGGCGGCGCAAAGACCTCCTGAACACGGCGAAGGTCCATCCGATTCCCGAAGGCGTGAAGCTCGCCAAGGAAGCGGTGGTGAAGGGTGCCTGGCCTGTTGTCCTCGCCGATCACTCCGACCGGTCGGGCTCGGCGACCTGGATCCTGCAGCAGGTGATCGAGCAGGGCCTGAGCGACGTGATAATCGGCACCATCGCCGATCTCAAGGCGGTGCAGGCGGTCAAGGCCAAGGGCCTGAAGGCCGGCGATCCCTTCGACATGGAAGTGGGCGGCCGGGCTGACGAATCGGCCGGCGCGCCCGTCCGGGTGCAAGGCACGATCGCGCTCGTCGTCAACGCTTTCGGCCGGGACTGGGTCAGCGTCGCCTTCGGCAAGAACAACCTCGTGATCCTGAGCGAGTACCTGACGCAGATCATGTATCCCAGCGACCTCGCGGGATTCGGCGCCGACAAGTTCAAGGTCTTCGCCATCAAGTCGCGCGTCCATTTCCGCCGCGGCTTCGACGACTCCGGCTTCGCCAAGACCATCCTGCTGGTCGAGCCGGTCGATCCGTTCCTCGGTACGGTCCGGCTCGAGGCGTTGCCCTACAAGAATGTCGACGTGAAGAAGTTCTATCCCTACGGCGACGTCAAATTCCCCTAGGCAGAGGGGACTAGAAGGTCGTGCGGGTAGGTGTGACCACGACGTCCCTGATGCAGATGTGCGGCGGCAGCTTCCAGCAATAGAGCACGATGTCCGCCAGTTCCTCGGCCGTCAGGAAATCCGGATTGCCGAGTGCCTGCCGGTATTCGTCGAAGCTGATGCCCATGCCGGCATGGATGTTGGTGCGAACGTAGCCCGGCGCCACGTTGATCATCCGCACGCCGTTCTTGCCCTCGGCCTCGCGCAGCGATTCCGAAAGGGCCCGCACGCCGTACTTTGTGGCGGTATAGGTGACTGCGACCGGTGCGGTCTTGCGGTCGCTGACCGAGCTGATGTTGATGATCGTGCCGCTGCCGCGCCCCGACATATCGGGCAATACCGCTCTGGTGCCGTTCAGGACGCCCTTCAGGTTGACGTCGATCTCGTGGGCGAAGGCGGAGGGCTCGACCTGCTTGAACTCGCGCGCATCGGCCAGGCCGGCGTTGTTGATGAGGCAGGCGGTCTTGCCGAAGCGAGACTCGGCCGCGCGGATTGCCCGCTCCAGCGCATCGTAGTCGGCGACATCGGCCTCGGCGCAGGCCGTGCGGTCCGCCGGCAAGCCGTCGACCGGTTTCATATGGCGGGCGATCAGCAGCAACGCATTGCCTTCCTTCGCGAAGGCGCGGGCGAGGGCAAGGCCGATCCCCGAGCTGGCTCCGGTGATGACGACAAGCGGTCCAGCCATCTGCATTCTCCCGTCGGTCGAGGTGTCGCCTCGCCATGTCGCCAGCATGTGGCTAGGATCGATCCAACATCAAGACATGCGAGGAAGTCGCCATGGCAATCGAAATCCTGGAGATCCATCACACCGGCGTGCGCATCGACACCGGCGCGCAGAAGCTCTCCGACACCGAGGCCTTCTACAAGGACGTCTTGGGCCTGCATCGCGACGAGAAGCGGCCGACGATCCCGGGCATTCCCGGCACCTGGATCAATGTCGGCGATGTGGGTCAGATCCATCTGATCGGCGGTGCGCAGCCGTCGCCTGTTGCCAAGGGGCCGGGCGAGGATCCGACGCGACCGCACATCGCCTTCGCGGTGAAGGACATCGTGTCGACCCGCAAGGAGCTCGACCGCATGGGCATCCACTACTGGGTCATCGAGGGCCTTACCAGCCCCGACTCGACCCAGGTCTTCATGAACGATCCTTGCGGCAACATGGTCGAGCTTCACCAGATCGACAAATGCCGGTGCCGCGCGGCGAACCGCGGCTGATTGCTTCCGCGTTCCTACTCGGCCGCGCGCGCGGGGGCAGGGCCCGGATGGAGGGCCTTGTCGAAGCGGTTCCGGTAGACGTCCTGCCATTCGCGCTGATCGTCGGTCACGAAATAGCCGCTGCGCGCGGCGCGATAGATGCCCGCATCTTCGACGCCGGGTGGCAGAGTCCCCTGATCCCGTAGCGCCCGCGCGGCCATCAGCAGGCGCCGCCGCGTGCGGGTGATCATCTGGTCCGACGGGCCCAGATGTTCGAACGTGTGGTCGACGATCGGGCCCATGCTCTCGGTGATCGCCTGGTCCTGCAGATGGATGCCGTCGATGCCGCTGTAGATGGCGCCCGAGCGCTGTGCCTCGCGATCCATGCCCCAGTCGTTGGCTTCGTTGTCGGCCATGCGCCAGCGGCCCATCCAGTCGGTGGTGTTGGGCTTCAGCCTGTTGCCGCGGCCGGTGCCGCCGATCGGCGTGCCGTCGCTATAGGCAGGCTGTGGCAGGCTCATCGCCGAGTTGGCGCGCTTCCACCAGATGAAGACGTACATGCAATGGTGATCGTCGATCGGCACCCAGGCGCGGCCGTGCGCGTGACTGTCGAACTCGCCGTTGGGCGCCTGTGTCCAGAACGGAAACAGGAAGTTGGCGAAGCGCCAGTAGGTACTGCCCGGACCGGCGGGACGGTGCGCGCCGTATTGCGTGCCCCAGGGCGCGTCGCGCACGTGGTACTTCGGCGCGCGGTTGGTGACGGTGAAGTAGAACGGCTCGCTCTCGTCCATCCGGCTCACGTCGGCGTGTCCGCCGTGCAGGTAGCCGAAATGCGCCGTGTCGATCTCGCCCTCGATCGCCTGCAGGTAGTTGCAATCGCGCTGGATCATGCCGACGTTGATCTCGCCGTCGGGCGCATCGAGGATCTGGAGCGCCGGCAGCGGCGGTGCCTCGGCGCGGTTTCCCATGTAGACCCAGACCAGACCCGCGCGCTCGACGGCTCGGTAGGCCTTGGCGCAAACCTTGTGCTTGAAGTCCTGCTCCGGCGGCACGCTCGGCATGTCGACGCACTGGCCGGTCACGTCGAACTTCCAGCCGTGATAGAGGCAGCGGATGCCGCCTTCCTCGTTGCGGCCGAGGAACAGCGACGCGCCGCGATGCGGGCAGCGATGATCCATCACGCCGACGCAGCCTGCCGCATCGCGGAAGGCGATCAGCTTCTCGCTCATCAACATGAAGCGCACCGGCGCGCCGTCACGCTCGAGCTCGGAGGATTTGAGCGCCGGCATCCAGTAGTGCCGCATCAGCTCGCCCATCGGCGTGCCGGGGCCGGTGCGCGTGAGTTCCGCGCCCTCAACTGCGCTGGTCATGAGCGCCTCCTGGTCAGGCGCCAAGGATACGCTCGCCCCCTGCGTCTGTCAGGCAGCGCCGCGTGCCGGCCAGACCGGCTGGTGATAGCCGAGCGGCACCGAGGGCCGTGCCCAGCGCGCCGGCGTCTCGGAGAGTTGGACGGCGGGCTTGAGGTGACGCAACGGGCCCGACGGCGTTTCGGTAACCATCGACCAGCGATCGAGCTCGGCGAGGTCAAATTCCGTCGGCACGCCCTTCAGCTCTGCGGCGCCGACTTCACCCAGATCGACGAGCCATTTGCCGACTTGCGCCAGGGAGATGCGCACCAGCCAGCTGCCGCCTTCCTGCGCGCGGCGGCCGAGGGCCACCATGGCGCCGAAGGCCATCAGGTAGCCGGTGCAATAGTCGATCGCCGACACCGGATAGAAATCGGGGCCGGGCTTCTTGCCTGGCACGACCTCCGTCTGCCGCGTGGTCATGCCGCTCACCGTTTGCACCACCGTGTCGAAGCCGCGACGGCCTGCCCACGGACCGGTGTGTCCAAAGGCCGACAACGAGACGTAGACGAGGCCGGGACGGAGCTTGGCCAGCTCTTCGGGCGAGAGACCGCGCGCGCCGAGGCTGCCCGGCCGATAGCCCTGCGAGAAGACGTCGGCCTCGCTGATCAGTTTGCGCAGTGTGGCAAGATCGTCGGGCTTGCGCATGTCGAGCCGCGTCGAGAGCTTGCCGTGGCCGGTATCCCATTCCTGGTAGCCGAGATTGGGCAGGTGCTCGGCCGTGACCTTCATTACGTCGGCGCCGTGCTCGGCGAGGGTGCGCGCGCCGGTGGGGCCTGCCAGCACGCGCGTGATGTCGACCACGCGGATACCCGACAGCGGCCGGTCGCCGGCGGGCAGGGGCTCGGGCTTGCTGTCGCCGATCTTCACGATCTCCATCAGCGGCAGGCCGGCAACGGCGATGCCTTGCGGATGCTGCTTCCATTCGGCGGCAGTGCGCACCATGCCGCCCGCGCCCTTGTTGGCGATGATCGCTTCCTCGAGCTCGAGCGGATCCCAGTTGGCGACGGCGCGCGCCACGGCCTCGCGGCTTTCCTCGCAGCCCAGCACCTTCAGCGCGGCGGCGCGATGGTTGGGGAAGTTGCAATGGAGATAGCTCCAGCGGCCCCCCTTCGCTGGATAGCAGCCCATGATGCTGTTGCGTGCCGAGGAAAGCGCACCATCGCCAAGCTTCTGGTAGGTGCCGCTGCGCAGCGAGGCGGTGGCCTGTCGCACATCGACCGTCGCCTGCTGACGCTTGCCGCTGCGCAGTTCCCAGAGCTGGGCCGCCGCAAGGCCCGCAGCGGCGATGGTCGCGGCGCCGGCGACGCCGATCTTGAAGGGCGTCGGCAGGATGGGGTCGGCGCCGCCGGTGAACTGGGCGTCGCTCGATACGTCGCGCGACCAACCGGCGATCGGCAGGATCTGTTTCAGGGCGTCATGGGCTGTGGTCATGGTTGTCTCCTCAATGCGCTTCCAGCAGCGCGCCGAATCCCGGAATGCGATCAGTGATGCCGGCGAGCCGCAGGGCATGCCAAAGCGTTGCCTGCGTGGATGTGATGACGGGCTTGCCTAGAGCCTGCTCGAGCCGCGCGATCGCCGTGTGCGAGCGCGTGTTGAGGCAGGTCATGATCAGCGCGTCGGATTTCGAATCGAAGCCGCGCTTGCCCAAGTCGAACAGCGTGTCGGGCGAGGGCTCGGCGAGCTTGAAGCCGTCCGAGATGCCGAGGCAGGCGCCGCCCAGAACCTCCAGTCCCGCACTCTCGAAGTAACGGTGCTCGGCCTCGTCAACTTCCTTCGTATAGGGCGAGACGATCGAAACCTTGCGGGCGCCGAGCGCATCGGTGGCTTTCAGGATGGCGTGTGCGGCCGTGGTCGATGGCACCTTGAAGGTCTCGGCGATCTCCGCGCGCAGATGGGCGTCGTAGTCGAGGCCCTGCACGATCGACGAGGCCGTGCAGCCATAGGCGATGACATCGGGCAAGGTGCTCGAGAGCTGGCGGATCGCCATCTTGCCCTCGTTGCGATCCATCTCGATGAAGGCTTCGGGCGTGGTCGCGGGGGGAATGAACATGCGCGCCGCGAACACGCTCACGCCCTCGGGCACCGTGCGCTGCGCCCACGGTTCCATCACCGTGTTGACGCTCGGCACCACGATGCCGAGCCGTGCGCGGCGTCCATCGCCATCGAGGAAGGTGCGGGCCATCAGAAGCGCGAGAAGAGCTGGGTGAAGCCGTAGGCCTTGTCGTCGATGCCCATCATGCGGCAGGCATGCCAATAGGTCGCGACGTTGATGCTGATCACCGGCTTGTCGAGCCAGCGCTCGGCCTCGTCGGCGAGCCGCGCCATCGGCAGGTTGGCGCCGAACTGCACGATCGCCTCGACATCGGGTCCGTCGATCGCCTTCATCGCCTGGATAATGTCACGCGCCGTCAGCACCGAGTAAGAGGTCGGGTTCTTGCCGCGCATGTGGTTGAAGCGGACGATCTCGTAGCCTTGCGGGCCGAGCACGCCCTTCAGCCTCGCTTCGATCGCCGGATAGTAGGGCTCCATCACTGCGATCTTCTTCTTCACGCCGTGACGCTTCAGCGCTTCGACGACGGCGTCGCAGGCGAGCGAGACCGGAATGTCGGTCTTGGCAACGGCGTGGATGCGTTTCTTCAGATCCTCGCCCCATTGCGGCGTGCCACCCCAGACGGAGAGGGCGGAGATACCGAGGATGAAGGCTTGGGGCTTGGCATCGAGCGCGCTTGCTACCGCAGGCTCGAGCGACTTGTCGATCAGACGCAGCAACTCCTCGAAGTCCTCATTGCTGCGCACAGGAATGTCGTCGATGTTCATGCGCGCCAGATGGTTGGTCACGCCGGCCGGACGCATGTCGTCGTATTCGGGCTGAACGACGGTGTTCGTCGACGGCGTGGCCACACCGAACGCCAAGCGCCACGCCAGATAGTCACGCATGCTTTTCCTCCCGTTGCGGAAGGGAGCATGCCGTAATTGGAACGATTAGCCTACGGCCGCCTTCATCAGTGCCAGCGCGTCGGGCTTGTCCCATTCGGCCTCGCCCTCGATGCGGCCGATCTCGTTGCCCTGGGCGTCGATCAGGATCGAAGTCGGCAGCACGCTCACATCGAGCGTCGTCATCGCCTTCTTTCCCTTGTCGAAATAGATACCGAGGTTCGTGAGTTTCTTGTCCTGGTAGAAAGGCGCGACCTTGGGCTTGGACGGGCCGTCGAGCGACAGGGGGACCACGACGAACTTCGACTTGTCCATCTCGCCCTGCAGACCGTTCAGGCTCGGCATCTCCTTGACGCAGGGAACGCACCAGGTCGCCCAGAAATTCAGTAGCACGACCCTGCCCTTGTAGTCGGCAAGCTTGACCGGCTTGTCGTCGCCGTCGGCGAAGGTGAACTCCGGCACCGGCTTCCTGTCCTTGGCCAGCTTGAACTTGGCGAGCGAGCCCTTCAGCAGGTCTGGCCCTACATCGGCTAATGCCGGGAGGGCGAAAAAAGCCGGGGCAGCGGCCAGGAGCAGCCGGCGACCGATGAGGAAATTGGGGGCGGGATGTGTCATAAGCCGCGTTCCTACAGGACTATTGGCGTCAATTCATGGCACGTAAGAGCACAAAAACGCGAGCAGGCAAGGGCAATCCCAACGCGATGTGGGGCGGTCGCTATTCGCTCGGCCCCGCCGAGATCATGGAGAAGATCAATGCCTCCATCGGCTTCGACAAACGGCTCTACGCCCAGGATATCGCCGGATCGATGGCCCATGCCGATATGCTGGTCGCCCAGGGCATCCTGACGGTCAAGGACGGTCGCGCCATCAAGCAGGGCCTGGCTCAGGTCAAGACCGAGATCGAGTCGGGCAAGTTCAGGTTTTCGACCAAGCTCGAGGACATCCACTTCAACGTCGAGGCGCGGCTCACCGATCTGATCGGCCCGGCCGGCGGTCGCCTGCACACCGCGCGCTCGCGCAATGATCAGGTGGCACTCGATGTGCGGTTGTGGACGCGCGACACGGTCGATCGCGTCGAGGCGATGCTGCGCGACCTGCAGGCGGCATTGATTGATCGTGCCGATCAATATGCTGCGACCATCATGCCGGGCTTCACGCACCTGCAGACGGCCCAGCCCATCACTTTCGGTCATCATCTGCTGGCCTATGTCGAGATGTTCGGCCGCGACCGCTCGCGGCTGCGCGATTGCCGCGAGCGCATGAACGTCTCGCCATTGGGGGCGGCGGCCCTCGCCGGCTCGCCGCATCCCATCGATCCGCGCAAGACCGCGAAGGCGCTGGGCTTCGATGGGCCGATGGCCAACTCGCTCGATGCCGTGTCCGATCGCGACTATGTCGTGGAGTTCCTGGGCGCCGCGTCGCTTTGCGCGGTGCATCTGTCGCGGCTCGCCGAGGAGATCGTGATCTGGTGCTCCGCGCCGTTCCGCTTCATCGCGCTCTCCGACGCCTTCACGACCGGCAGCTCGATCATGCCGCAGAAGCGCAATCCCGATGCCGCCGAGCTGACGCGCGGCAAGGTGGGACGCATCATGGGGGCGTTCGTGGCGCTCTGCACCATCATGAAGGGCCTGCCGCTCACCTACGGCAAGGACATGCAGGAGGACAAGGAGCCGCTGTTCGACGCCGCGGATTCGTTGGAACTCTGCATCGCGGCGATGACCGGCATGGTGCGCGACCTCAAGGCCAATCCCGAGCGCATGCGCGCCGTGGCGTCGGCGGACTATTCCGTCGCGACCGATCTCGCCGACTGGCTGGTGCGCGAGATCAACCTGCCGTTCCGGAAGGCGCACCATGTCACAGGGACGCTCGTCGGCAAGGCGGCGGCCAAGGGTGTCGATCTCGACAAGCTGACGCTCGCCGAGATGCAGGCCGTCGAGCCGCGCATCACTAAGGGCGTTTACCGCGTGCTCACGGTCGAAGCGTCGGTCGCCGCGCGCAAGAGCCATGGCGGCACGGCGCCGGCCAATGTCGCGCGCGCGGTCAAGGATGCGCGCAAGAGGTTCCTGTGACTTTCTTCCACTACAAGAACGGCGAGATGCATGCCGAGCAGGTGACGCTCGCCGCGATCGCCACCCATGTCGGCACGCCTTTCTATTGTTACTCGGCGGGAGCGCTGCGTGCGACGGCACGCGAGTTCCGTGACGGCCTCAAGGGCATGAACGCGTCCTTCTGCTACGCGCTCAAGGCCAACAGCAACGTCGCTGTCGTGCGGGTGCTGGCGGAAGGGGGCGCGGGCGCCGACATCGTCTCCGAAGGCGAGATGCGGCGCGCGCTCGCCGCCGGCGTGCCTGCAAACCGCATCGTCTACTCCGGCGTCGGCAAGAAGCCGTCGGAACTGCTCGCCGCGCTGCAGGCGGGCGTCGGCCAGATCAACGTCGAGAGCTCGGCCGAGCTCGAGACCCTGAGCGCTGTCGCCGCCCAGCTTGGCACGACGGCGGACATCGCCATTCGTGTGAACCCCGACGTCGATGCCAAGACGCACGCCAAGATCACGACGGGCCGCAAGGAGAACAAGTTCGGTATCGACCTCGACCTCGCCCGCGAGGCCTACGCCAAGGCAGGCGCACTGCGTAATCTTCGCATAGTGGGTGTGGCCATGCATATCGGCTCGCAGCTCACCACGCTCGATCCCTATCGTGACGCCATCGTGAAGATGCGCGAACTGATCGGCCAGCTCCGCATGGACGGTCACACGATCGACCGCTTCGATATCGGCGGCGGCCTGGGGATTATTTACAGCGACGAGAAGCCGGCCTCGATCCCGGACTTCCTGGCGATGGTCCGCCGCGAGACCGAAGGGCTGGGTTGCGAGCTGACCTTCGAGCCCGGACGGCGGCTGGTCGGCGAGGCGGGCGTTCTGGTGAGCGAAGTCATCCTCGTGAAGCCCGGTGTCTCCAAGACTTTCGTCATTGTGGATGCGGCGATGAACGACCTCATCCGCCCCACCTTGTATGAAGCGTGGCATGACATCGTACCGTTACGCGAGCCGCGCCCCGATGCCGCCACGATCCGTTGCGACATTGTTGGTCCCGTGTGCGAATCGGGCGACTATCTGGCACTAAACCGTGATCTGCCGCGGCTTTCTGCCGGCGACCTCGTCATGATACGCTCCGCGGGTGCCTACGGGGCGGTGATGGCTTCGACCTACAATACCCGCCCATTGGCGCCCGAGGTCTTGGTCGATGGCACGCGGTTTGCGGTCATCCGGCCGAGACCCACGATCGAGGAGATGCTCTCCGCCGAGCGGATGCCGCCCTGGATGGAGACCTAAAGCGAAAGGACGCGATGGACGCCACCGAAGCCACCCCGATCTCTGCCCCTGGTCTTGGGCGCAAGATTGGCCTGGCGTGGGCGGCGCTCGCCTGGGAAGGGCTGTGGCCGCGGCTGATGCCGATCGGCGCCGTGCTTCTGCTCTTCGCCGCCGCCGCTCACCTCGATCTCTTCGCCGGTCTCGATCCCTGGATTCATACTGGCATCCTGGCCGCTCTCGCTCTTGGCCTGCTGGCCTTCGGCTGGTGGCAGTTCCGCTCCTTCGCCTGGCCGACACACGACGCCGCCATCCGCCGCCTCGAGATCGACAGCGATGTGCCGCATCGTCCGCTGGTCGCGGTGCAGGACCAACTCGCCGCCGGCAGCAGCGATCCGATGGCGAGCGCATTGTGGGCGGCCCACCGCCGCCGCGAGGCCGAGCGACTGGCCGGCCTCAGCAACAGGGCGGCGCATCCCGGTCTCGCACGCATCGATACCTGGGCGATCCGCGTCGTGCCGATCCTTGCTCTGGTCGTCGCCATGGTGATGGCCGGCGGCTGGCGTTCCGATCGCATGGCCGCGGCCTTCACGCCGGCTTTCCCGCCGCCGCCGCCCGTCGTCGCCAATCTCTGGATCGCGCCACCCGCCTATACCGGCAAGCCGCCCGTCTATCTGGAGATGGCGGACCACGACAAGGTGCTGCGTGTGCCGGTCGGCTCCAAGCTTGCGGGATTCGTCGACGATGTGCGCGGCCGCCATCCGCCCAAATTGCTGGTCGACGGGAAAGAGACGGAGTTCAACACCGTCAGCAAGGGCAAATACCAGATCGAGCAGATCATCACCGGCGGCAACGAGATCGCGTTGCAAGCGCGCGGCGACGAGCAGGCGCGCTGGAAGCTGCACGTCATTCCCGACCTGGCGCCGACCATCGAGTTCTCCCGACCGATCACGGTCGATCGCTGGTCGACGAAAGTCGAGTACATCGCGGGTGATGATTTCGGCATCACCGGTGTGCAATTGCAGATCCGCCTCGACGGCAGCGTGCTGGGCGCCGACATGTTCACCGACGGCGAGGAGCCGGAGGTCATGCGCATTGACCTGCCGGTCGGCGGTAGCCCGAAGAAGGTGAGCGACACCTTCGTGCGCGACCTGACCTCCTCGCCATGGGCGGGCTTGAAGGTGCGGGTGATGTTGTTCGCGACCGACGCGCTCGGCCAGAAGGGCCGCAGCACCGTCGAGAGCTTCCTGCTGCCAGAGCGCGTGTTCAACGACCCGACGGCGCGCGCGCTGATCGTGCTGCGCAAGCAGCTGACGCGCGATCCCCGCGCCTCGCGTGGCGATGTGGCCGACGGCATGCGCCTGATCGAGCGCCAGCCGGACTCCTACCGCCATGACGGCGTCGTGCAGCTCGGCCTGAGGGTGGGCGCCGCCCGCCTCGCCGAGAATGGCGACAAGAAGGTGATCGAGGACACCCAGAAGCTTCTCTGGGATCTGGCGATGCGTCTGGAGAGCGGTTCCAAGAACGATGCCGAGAAGCAGCTCGAGCAGGCGCGGCAGAACCTGCGCGACGCCATCCAGCGCCAGGCCGGCGACGAGGAGATCGAGAAGCTGATCCAGCAGCTCTACAGCGCCATGGACAAGTGGCAGCAGGATTTGGCCGAGCGCATGAAGGATCCCGAGGAACGCCGCCGCATGGAAGAGCAGGCGGAGCGGGCGGATCCCAACAACACCATCACCTCCGACGACATCCAGAAGATGCTCGACAAGATTCGCGAGATGGCCAAGAACGGCCAGCGCGAGGAGGCCAAGCGCCTGCTCGAAGAGCTGCGCAAGATGATGGAGAACGCCACGCCGATGATGGCCCAACCCGGCCAGCAGCAGCGTGGCCAGCAACGCGGACAGCAGGGCCAGGGCAACCAGCAGGGCCGCGAGATGATGAACCAGCTCGACCGCATGGCCCGCCGGCAGAACCAGCTGCTCGGCGAGAGCGAGCGTGAGGGCCGCCAGCAGCAGGGCCGCCAGGGTCAGCAAGGACAGCAAGGCCAGCGTCAGCCGGGACAGCGCGGCCAGCAGGGTCAACAGGGCCAGCAAGGACAGCAGCCGGGGCAGGGCGACGGCCAGTGGGGCGACGAGCAGAGCGGCCACCAGGAAGGCCTGCGTCGTCAGCTCGGCGAGTTCATGAAGAAGCTCGACGAGAACGGCATGCAGATGCCCGATTCGCTCGGCCGTGCCGAACGCTCAATGCGTGAGGCCGAGGAGGCGCTGCGCAACGGCGATCCGCGTGACGCGTCGCGCGCCCAGCGTCGCGCGCTGGACAATCTGCAGGAAGGCATGACCGACATGGCCGAGCAGATGCGCCAACGCGGGCCGGGCAACGGCCAGGACCAAGCCGAAATCGAGGAGCGCGAAAAGCGCAGCGAGGATCGCGATCCGCTTGGCCGGTCCGACGGCAACTTCGGCGATTCCGTCGATACGGGCGTCGACAAGGTGCCGCTTGAGCTCGATCGCCAGAAGAGCCGCGAGATCCTCGACGAGTTGCGCCGCCGCGCGGGCGACGCTGGCCGGCCGAAGGAAGAACTCGACTACATCGATCGTCTGCTGAAGACCTACTGATCTTCAGAATGCGGGATCACGGCGCTATTGCTGCTTGGGCAGCTGGCTGTTCCCTGTGTTGTCGTGCGTGTCCGGAGGGAGCCGTACTGACCGACGGATCGGCCTTGCAGCTCCTGCGAGCGGCAAAGCGAGGATCGCGAATGTCTTCTTCATCCGGACCTCCACGCAGTCAACACGCCGGGACCCTCGTGCGTTGCGTGATGGGTAACCGTTATGCGCGCAACACTTGTCGCGCGGCGGTCGTTGCTTCCTGACAACAGGAGGACAGGACATGAAGAAGATGACCTTAATGACGACGATCGCCTTCGTCGCGCTGAGTGGCGTTGCGTTGGCGGCTGGCGGCGGCGGTGCGGGCGGTGGAGCTGGTGGTGCGGCAGGCGCCGGTGGCTCTTCGGGCGGGGCGGCAGCGGGCAGCGGCGCTGGGAGCACCGGCGCTGGGAGCACCGGCGGTAGCGCAGGAACCGGCTCGTCCGGCATGGGCTCGACGAATGCCACAGGCACCGGCGCGGCGACCGGCACCAGCAGCACGAATTCTGCTGTCGGCGGCACAACCACCGGATCAGGTGGCGTGACAACCGGAATCTCGACGACGCCCGGGACGACCACGCCCGGTACGCCCAACACGGCGAACGCCCCCTGCACCGCGGGCGGTGTCACGCCCTGTTCACCGACGACGCACTGATGATGGATGGGATGAACTCCGGCGTTCCGTGCTTCTTCTTAAGCGCGGGACGCCGGACGGCTTTCAGCCCGTCTTTTCGACGACGCCGATATAGGGCAGGCCGCGGAAGCGGTGGGCCCAGTCGAGCCCGTAGCCGACCAGGAATTGGTCGCCAGCCTCGAAGCCGGTGAAATCGGCCTGAAGCGGCATCTTCCGCTTGTGCGGCTTGTCGAGCAGCGTGCAGACCCAGACGCGATGCGCGCCGCGCTCCTTCAGGAGATTCTTGGCGAAGGAGAGTGTGTAGCCGGATTCCAGGATGTCATCGACCAGCAGCACGTCACGTTCGCGCACGTCATCGACGATGTCGCGGACGATACGGACAGTGCCGGTCGACTGCGTCCCCGCGCCGTAGCTTGAGAGCGTGAGGAAATCCATCGACCAGTCGGCGCCGGCGTGGCTCAGCGCACGAATAAGATCGGCCGCGAACACGAAACTGCCTTTCAACACCGACACGACGAGTGTGTCGGCGGGAAGCTTGGCGGCAAGTTCGACCGCCATCTCATCGACGCGCGTCGCAATCTCGGCGGCGGAGAACAGGATGGAGACGTTCGGTCGGGTAACCATGGACAGGTCTGTCATTCGACGGCGGGCACGATCTCGGTCGCGCCGGCCGGTGGGTCGTCGAGAGTCTGGGTAAAGTCAAGGCGGGCCCCCGGAGCGATCGGTCCGAGAACCAGCGGATAGGATTTCTCGCCGATCACGTCCTTGTCCTTCTTGAATATGAACTTCAAGCCACGCGTGGAGCCTTCGGCCTTGCCCGTGTTCACGATCTGGCCGTGGACGACGTATTTGCCGTCCACCAGCTCGACCTTGCTGGCTTTGACGTCGACGTCGAGCTGAGCCTTGTCCGGCGGCGGTACCGCGGCAGATGACGCCGTAGATGATGTCGCTGCAGGTGATGCCGAAGCGGGCGGGGCGGCAGGAGTCGGCGCGGGCGTGGCCTCGGCTTTGGGTTCGGTCTTCGTCGCCGATGGAGCGGGCGTTTCGGTTGGTGGCTTGGCGGCGGGCACGGCGCTCGCCGTCATGGATTTGACCCGAGCCGTTCCCCTCGAGACCAGTTCTTGAATGTCGTCGCGAAAATGGTAGCTCGCCGCGCCCAGCGCGAGGACGACGACAACGCCGGCGACGAGCGCGGCGGCACGACGCCAAGGCGGAGGCTCGCTCTTGGGCGGGACGGGGACGGGCAGCGTGCTGGTTGTGGCGGCCGCCGCCACTTCGCGGGGAAGTGGCCGGATCACGACGTCGGGCGCGGTCCGCGGGCTTTCGACCTTCTGGTACCAACGATTGTTGCAGCGCGCACATTGGACCGTGCGGCCGGCGGGGCCGATCGCCAAGGGGTCGACGGCGTAGCGCGCCTCGCAATTGGGGCAGGTGACGATCATGCAAAGACTGCGGGAGGCCCGCGAAATTCCCACCAGATGTGCTTGCGGACGGACAGTATGCCACTAAAAGTGGGCTTACAAGCATGTCGGCCTTCATCCTCTGGCTTCGTTCCCTTGCCTTCAATGCCGGTTGGTATGCGGGCACCGCGATCATTGCTCTGGCGGGTTCGCCCATCCTTTTGATGCCTCGACGGGCCGTCGTTGCCTGGTCGCATTTCTGGATTCGCTTCGTCCTCGGGTGGCTGAAGCTGACCTGTAGCCTGACGCATCGGGTCACGGGGCTGGAGAATCTTCCTGCGGGGGCCGTGATCATCGCGTCCAAGCATCAGTCGTCATGGGAGACGCTGGCCTATGGCGTGGTGTTCGACGATGCCGCCATCGTTCTGAAACGCGAGTTGCTGTTCATTCCCATCGTCGGCTGGGCGATGGCGCGCGCCGGCAACATCGCGATCGAGCGTGGCGACGGCGCGTCGGCGCTGCGAGGCCTCGTCCGGCAGGCCAAGGAGTGCCTGGCGCAGGGGCGCTCCATCCTGATCTTCCCGGAAGGGACACGTGTGGCGCCTGGCGACAGCAAGCCCTACCAGGTCGGCATCGTGGCGCTCTATCGCCAGCTCGGCGTGCCGGTTGTCCCGGTAGCGCTCAATTCCGGCCGGTTCTGGGGGCGGCGCAAGTGGATCAAGCGGCCGGGCGTGATCCAGGTCCAGATCCTGCCGCCGATCCCGCCGGGCCTGCGCCGGGAGGCCTTCATGACGACCTTGAAGGAGCGGATCGAAGGGGCAACGACCCGGCTTGTGGAAACGATCGCGTAGATACAACTTATGGTTTGTAGATCGCGTATTTGAGCAATTATAAGTTGCCGTCTCCAGATCAATGGAGATCGCGATGTCGATGGATATTCATGTTTGCTGGCGCGGGACGTTCGCTCCCACGCGCGGTGCATTGGCCGAAGCCCTCAAGAAAGTGGGTTTCGAGGCGACAGTGCTGCACGATTTCCTCGAAGAGGAAGGCTATTGGCCGATCGATATCGAGGGGGTGAAGACAGGAGTCGAAGTTTACCCCAACGAAGATCTCGCCGACCTTCGCGACATCTATCCGACCTATGCGGAAGCGGCGGGCTCGCGGGATCGGGGCGTCACCTTCACCTTCCATAGCGATCCGATGGAAGGTGCAGTGGCGGTGGCTTTGGCGGCGGCCATCACCCAGCTTTGCGATGCCGTGATTTACGAGCCAAGCGAAGGCGTTGTTTATTCGCCTCAGCGCGCGATCGAGGAGGCCCGAAAAGATTTCGAAAGGGCTAAAACGGAAGGCTATACGCCTCGTGATGGCTAGGAACGTATAGGGAACTTTCTGTTGATATGTCGGGCTCCCAAGCCTACTTTTGACCGATGGATTGGGCGCCCGTTTCCCAGCGCATCTGGGACATGAAATACCGCTTTCGAGATGTCTCCGGCGCGGCCGATGCCGACCTCGACGCGACGTGGTGGCGCGTGGCGCGCGCGTTGGCAGTGCCGGAGCGCGATCCTGAGGGCTGGGCGACCCGGTTCCATGAGGCCCTGCAGGGCTTCAAGTTCCTGCCGGCCGGCCGGGTGATAGCGGGCGCCGGCACGGGCCGCACGGTCACGCTCTTCAACTGCTTCGTCATGGGCACGATCGGCGACGACATGGCGTCGATCTTCGAGAACGTGAAGGAAGCCGCGCTCACCATGCAGCAGGGCGGCGGCATCGGGCACGATTTCTCGACTTTGCGGCCGATGGGCGCGCCGGTGAAGGGTGTCGGCGCCGATGCGTCCGGTCCGCTGTCGTTCATGGACGTGTGGGACTCGATGTGCCGCACGATCATGAGCGCCGGCTCGCGTCGGGGCGCCATGATGGCGACCATGCGCTGCGACCATCCGGACATCGAGCTGTTCATCGATGCCAAGCGTGATCCCCTGCGGCTGCGTATGTTCAACGTCTCGGTGCTGGTCACCGACGCCTTCATGCAAGCGGTCAGGGACGATGCCGACTGGAACCTCGTGTTCGGTGGCAAGGTCTACAGGACGGTGAAGGCCGCGGTGCTGTGGGAGCGCATCATGCGCGCGACCTACGATTATGCCGAGCCGGGCGTGATCTTCATCGATCGCATCAATCGCCGGAACAACCTGCATTATTGCGAGACGATCCAGGCCACAAATCCCTGCGGGGAGCAGCCTCTGCCGCCTTATGGCGCCTGCCTGCTCGGCTCGATCAATCTCGCCGCCCTGGTGAAGGATCCGTTTACGCCGCAGGCGACCCTCGACATGGCGGCGCTCGAGAAGCTGGTGCCGGTCGCCGTGCGCATGCTGGACAATGTGATCGACGTGTCGCGCTTCCCACTCAAGACGCAGGCGGAGGAAGCCAAAGCCAAGCGACGCATCGGGCTCGGCGTCACCGGCCTCGCCGACGCGCTGATCCTGTGCGGCGTGCGCTACGGCTCCGTCGAGGCGGTGCGGCTGACGCGCGAATGGCTCGGCGCCGTGCAGCGGATTTCCTATCTCGCGTCGGCCGATATCGCGGCGGAGAAGGGCAGCTTCCCGCTCTACGACCGCGCGCGCTATCTCGCCGGCGAAACGATCAAGGCGCTTCCCGAGGAGGTACGCACCGCGATCGGCCGCTACGGCATCCGCAATGCCCTGCTGAACTCGATCGCGCCCACCGGTACGATCTCGCTGCTGGCGGACAATGTCTCTTCGGGCATCGAGCCGGTCTTCGCTTTCAGCCATGTCCGCCACGTGCTGCAACCCGACGGCTCGCGCCGCGAGGAGAGCGTCGAGAACCATGCGCTGCGTCGCTGGCGGGCGCTGAAAGGCGCGGCCGAGCCGCCGGCCGACGTGTTCGTCGACGCGCAGACCCTGACCCCCAACGATCACCTCGCCATGCAGGCAGTGGCGCAGGATTACGTCGACAGCTCGATCTCCAAGACGATCAACCTGCCGAAGGACATCTCCTTCGAGGCGTTCAAGCACGTCTACGAGGAGGCCTACGCACAGGGCTGCAAGGGCTGCACGACGTATCGCCCCAACGACGTGACGGGCGCCGTGCTCGAGGTGAAGCCTGCCAAGCTTGCGCCAATGCCCGTGGCGACGGCGGCGAACGACAGCGTCGTCTACATCGCCCAGCCGCTCGACCGGCCGGAGGATTTGCCGGGCAAGACCTACAAGATCAAATGGCCAGGCAGCGACCACGCGATCTACATCACCATCAACGATGTGCTGCAGGATGGCCGCCGCCGGCCGTTCGAGATCTTCATCAACTCCAAGAACATGGAGCACTACGCCTGGACGGTGGCGCTGACGCGCATGATCTCGGCGGTGTTCCGCCGTGGCGGGGACGTTTCCTTCGTGGTCGAGGAGCTGAAAGCCGTGTTCGATCCGCGCGGCGGGCAATGGGTGGAGGGGCGGTACGTGCCCTCGCTGCTGGCGGCGATCGGCGGTGTGATCGAGCGACATCTGATCGAGATCGGCTTCCTGGCCGCGCCTGACGCTTCGGAATTGGGCGACACCCTGCGGCCAGCCCTAAAACTGGCGGTGGGCGAGCGCGAGCCCGGCGAAAGCGCCGGCGGACCGGCCGCCAAGATGGGCCAGTGCCCCAATTGTGGAGCGGCAGCACTTTCCCATCAGGAAGGTTGTGACATCTGCCTCAATTGCGGCTATTCGCGCTGCGGCTAGGCTTGCTGCAGGAGAGCAGGGCGATGGTTCGTTGGGTACGCGTGGTGGCGATATCGGCGGCGCTGACGATGCCGGGGCTTGCGCTTGCGCAGCCTCTGCCGAACAGCCGCAGCGACATCCAGTTCTCCTATGCACCTCTGGTGAAGAAAGTTTCGCCGGCGGTGGTCAATATCTACACGGCGACGACGCAGCGCGTGCAGCGCCGCCTGCTGTTTCCTTTCCCCGGCATGCCGCAGGAAGGCTCCCGGGTGCAGAACGCGCTGGGTTCCGGCGTGCTGGTGAAGGACAACGGGCTGATCATCACCAACTATCACGTCGTACGCGGCGCCGACGAGATCAGGGTCGTGCTGTCGGACCGGCGCGAGTTCGACGCCAAGGTCATCACCCAGGACGAGCGCTACGATCTTGCCCTGCTGCGCATCGACGGCGAGGGTGAGAAGTTTCCCTTCCTCGAATTGCGCGACTCCGATTCGATCGAGGTCGGCGACGTGGTACTGGCGATCGGTAATCCCTTCGGCCTGAACCAGACGGTGACCAGCGGCATCGTCTCCGCGCTGGCGCGCTCGACCGGCGGCGTCAACGATTCGAGCTTCTTCATCCAGACGGACGCCGCCATCAATCCCGGCAACTCGGGCGGCGCGCTGGTCAGCCTCGACGGCCGGCTGATCGGCATCAACACGGCGATTTATTCGCAGACCGGCGGTTCGGTCGGCATCGGCTTCGCCACACCCTCCAACATCGTGGCGCGGCTGGTCGATACCGGCACCAGCGGCGGCCGCATCGTGCGGCCCTGGCTTGGAATCTCCATGCAGAGAGTGACGCCCGATCTCGCCTCCGGCCTCGGCCTGGCACGGCCGACCGGTCTGGTGGTGAAGGACGTTTTTGCCAATGGCCCGGGCGAGAAGGCGGGGATCAAGCGCAACGACGTGATCATCGGCTTGCGCGAGCAGCCGATCGACGACGAGGCGGCTTTGCGCTTCCGTCTCGCCACCCTTTCCGTCGGTGCCACGGTGCCGATCAAGGTCGTTCGCGGCGGCAAGGAGCTGACCCTCCAGATTCCACTGGCCGCCCCGCCGGAGGATCCGCCGCGCGACAAGAGCGTGCTCGAGGGCCGCCAGCCTCTGTCGGGTGCCACCGTCGTCAATCTTTCGCCGGCCGTCGCCGAGGAGATGGGCCTCACCGAATGGCGGCCGGGCGTGGCCATCGCCGAGATCAAGGGAGGCTCCTATGCGGCCCGCTTCATGCGCCCAGGCGACATGGTGATCGCGGTCAACGGCAAGGACGTGAAGACCGTCGCCGATCTCAAGGAACGCATCGCCGACGGTGTCTCGAGCCTCAGCATCAGCCGCGACGGCATGGTCTCGACCATCCAGTTCCGCTGACGACGGTTCCGCTCGGGCAGTTCCACTCGAGCCCTGGACGCCCCATATTCGGGTCCCATGGCCGAGCTTTTCGCCTCTCTCGCCCCGACGCCGCTGGCTGAACGCCTGCGGCCCAAGGTGCTGGGCGATATCCTGGGGCAGGACCATCTGCTGGGCCCCGAGGGACCGCTCGGCCGGATGCTGGCGACCAAGAAGCTCTCGTCGCTGATCCTGTGGGGGCCGCCGGGCTGCGGCAAGACCACCATCGCCCGCTTGCTCGCCGAGGCGGTCGGCCTGCACTTCGAGCCCTTGTCGGCGGTATTCAGTGGCGTTGCCGATCTGCGCCGGGTCTTCGAGGGCGCGCGGCAGCGGCGCAAGGACGGCAAGGGTACGTTGCTGTTCGTCGACGAGATCCATCGCTTCAACCGCGCCCAGCAGGACGGCTTTCTGCCCTACGTCGAGGACGGCACAGTCACCCTGGTCGGCGCCACGACAGAGAATCCGTCCTTCGAGCTGAACGCCGCGCTCCTTTCTCGCTGCCAGGTGCTGGTGCTGCGCCGACTCGACGATCAGGCCCTCGGCACCTTGCTCGATCGCGCCGAGGCGGCGCTCGGCCGCAAACTGCCGGTCGACGAGGCGGGACGGCAGGCGTTGTTCGCCATGGCCGATGGCGACGGCCGCTACCTGATCACCCTGGCCGAGCAACTCTCGCAGGTGAAGGACAAGACGCCCTTGGCGCCGGAGCGGCTGGCGACGCTGCTGCAGAAGCGCGCGCCGCTCTACGACAAGGCACAGGAGGCGCATTACAACCTGATCAGCGCGCTGCACAAGTCGCTGCGCGGGTCGGACGTCGACGCGGCGCTGTACTATTTCGCGCGCATGCTCGATGGCGGCGAGGACCCGAAATACATCGCCCGCCGCCTGGTGCGTTTCGCCGTCGAGGATATCGGTATGGCCGATCCCAATGCGCTGACCCAGACCCTCGCCGCCTGGGACACCTACGATCGGCTGGGCTCGCCCGAAGGCGAGCTCGCGATCGCGCAGGCCGTCATCTATCTCGGTACCGCGCCGAAATCGAACGCGGGCTACGTCGCCTTCGGCGCGGCCAAGCGCGCCGCCAAGGAGCACGGCTCGCTGACGCCGCCCATGCACATCCTGAATGCGCCAACCAAGCTCATGAAGCAGATCGGCTACGGCACCGGCTACGAGTACGACCACAATGCCGAGGACGGCTTTTCCGGCCAGAACTACTTCCCCGACGGCATGGCGCGCGAGGAATTCTATCAGCCCGTCGAACGCGGCTTCGAGCGCGAGATCGTGAAGCGGCTGGAATACTGGAAGAAGCTGCGAGAGAAGCGCCGCAAGGACGGCTAGGGCAACTCAGCTCCGCGGGCGGCTCATCGCCTGCACGACGCGATGGTCGCGGCCGTAGACATCGTCGCGGAAGGTCGGCGTGCCGTCGGAGGTCGCGGTGACAGTGCGGTAGGTGACGTAGAGCGTCACCGTTTCGGGGAAGACGTAGCCGTTCTGTTGCCCCGTATCGATTGCCTGCTGCACGCGCTGCCGGTTGAAGCCCGGCCGACCGCCATAGACTTTCTCGACGAAGTCGAGCGGGTTCTGCAGCCGGATGCAGCCATGGCTGAAGTTGCGGCTGCCTTCGGTGAACAGCCAGCGCGTGGCCGTATCGTGCATGTAGATCCCGTAATTGTTCTGGAACGGGAAGAAGATGTAGCCCAGCGCGTTCGTGGCGCCCGGATCCTGGCGCAGGCGATAGGGGAAAGCCTTCGGATTGATGCTGTTCCAATCGACTGAGCCCGGATCGACCTCGGAGCCGTCGTCGGAGAAGCTGGCGTAGAGGTGGAAGCCCTGGCCCTGCAGCGCATAGGGGTCGCGGCGCAGCACCGGCAGGTATTCGTCACCGGCGATCGATTGCGGCACCGTCCAGTACGGGTTGGTCTGGAAACCGCCCATGACCGACTGGATCTCCGGCGTCGGATGCGCCGGCGTGCCGACGATCACCAGGCTCTCGAACACGCGCTTGCCGCCGTCGACGAAGACCATCGAGTAGTCGCCGGCATTCACCAACACATAGCGCTGGCCGAGATCCTCGGGCAGCCAGCGGCGACGCTCGAGATTGGCGATCACCTGTTCGATGCGATCGTCGATCGAGGTGTTGAGCGAGCGTGTGGTGTTCTCGCCGATCACGCCGTCGACCGTCAGACCCTTGGTCTGCTGATAGGCTTTTACCACGGCGACCAGGGGATCGTCGTAGAGTTCCGGTGCGTTGCCGGCGGCGACCGGCGGCACGGAATAGCCGAGCTCGGTGAGACGCATGCGCAGGATCGGCACGCGGGCGTCCGTCATGTTGGGCTTCAACCAGCCGCCATTGGGTACCAGCGTATAGGGTTCCGTGCCGCGTCGCTTGCGCAGGTCGGCCAGCACCTTCTGCAGCGCCGGGTAGTCACCCTTGGGGGCCAGGCTCGCGAGATAGGCGGGAAAATCGTCTGCTGTGGCGGCGGCTTTCAGCAACTCGTCGCGCGTCACGTGGCGCTGACGGATGTCGATGTCCTTGTCGACGCGGTTGGCGTTCACGCGGCCGGTCGAGACGTCCGAGGCGTAGGCGACGAAGGCGTCGCTCACCACCTGCTCGGCGCGATTGGTGTCGGAACTGTCGGTCGCGATCTTTTCGAGCGCGGGGAGATTGTACCAGTCGGGATCGAGACCGTGATCGCCGGCTGCTCGGATCGCCTTGATCAGCGCCTGCGTGCGCGCCTCGGCGGGTCGGGATCCCGTCCACAGCGGGTCGCTGGCGTAGGAGGGCAACGGCGCCAGGAGCCAGGCAGCGAGCGCCAACAAACCGCTGAGGAAATGAACGCGTCTCACATTCTGCATTTTACTCTTGCCGGGGCTGCGACTCACGCCGAGACGTTCGTCTGCATGCAATTGGCGTCGCCGTGTGGCGGTTTTGCAACGGGCGAGCCGAAGCCGTGGGCAGCCAGGAAAGCGAGCAGATCGTCGGTGGCGCGCTGCTTCAATTCGATCGTTCCGCCGCCGGCACGGGCACCTTTTGTGACACAATTCTGGCGTGCCCAGGTCTGGTATTCGGGCTCGCTCATGACGCGTCCGGCACCGACCACGAAGTGGCGGCCGTCGTCCTCGATGAGGTTTGTGCAGCACGACCAGTTTTCCGCGTCGCGAATGTCGAACACCGGCCCCAGCGACTCCCAGCCGTGATGGGCGCCCGCATAGACCTTGACCTTGATGCGCCGGTTGCCGGCCGCGCGCATGCGTTCGGCATAGGCGATGGCCAGCGGTGCCGGCGTGTAGTCGTCGCGTCCTGCCAGCATGAAGAAGATGGGGCTGTCCTGTGTCGTGGCATCGCGATGCTGTGATGTTGCTCCCGGACAGATCGCGACATGCAGGTCGAACAACGGAGCGTCGCCGCGCCAGCGCTGGCGGACGGCAATCGCGGCATTGAGTGTCGCGCCCGCACCCTTGGAGACTCCCATCACGCCGATCCGCGCCGAATCGATCCGGGGATCGGCTTTCAACAGGGCGAGTGCCGCGAAGGCATCGCCTTCCATCTGGGCCGCCGAAACGAGGGTCTGGTCGGCGACCGTGCGGCGCACGCCCCGGCCGGTGAAGCTGTCGACGATCAAAGCCGCCATGCCTGCGTCATTGAGGGCCTGTGCATAGTAATGCTCGCGATGGCGCTGCACGCCCGCACTGCTGGTCAGGATCACCATGCAGGGAAATGGCGGCGCCACCTGCATCGGGAGGTGCAAGGTCGCCGTCACCCGCGCCGGCCGGCGGGCCGCCGGATGGTCGAAGGTCAGCGTATCGAAGGCCAGCGATTCCATGGACCCTGTGTAGCTTGTCCCGTACCTTGCGCGCCATGAGCGACAGTCGGGGCCATGTGCAGACGCGCGCCGTCACGGGCGACGAGGCCGGCTTGCGGCTGGACCGCTGGTTCCAGCGCCATTTTCCCGACCTCGGTCATGGCGCCCTGCAGAAGCTTCTGCGCACCGGCCAGGTCCGGCTCGACGGCAAGCGGGTCGAGGGCAAGGATCGGGTCGAGCCGGGTCAGACCGTTCGCCTGCCGCCCGGCGTCACCGCGCCGCCGCCGGGCAAGCTGGCCGCCGGACCAAAGGAGCGGCCGAAGGTCTCCGACCGCGACGCGGCCGAGATTCAGAAGCTCGTAATTCATCGCGACGCTGAGGTGATCGCGCTCAACAAGCCGCCGGGACTCGCGGTGCAGGGCGGTTCGGGCACCGAGCGCCATATCGACGGCATGCTCGACGCGCTGCGCTTCGGCTACGAGGAGCGGCCGCGGCTGGTCCATCGCCTGGACAAAGACACGTCGGGACTTCTGCTCATCGCGCGCACCGGCCAAGCGGCCAAGCGGCTGGCCGAGAGCTTCCGCGACCGCGAGACCGAGAAACTCTACTGGGCCATCGTGGTCGGCGCGCCGCCGCGGGCGGAGGGCGCGATCGACCTGCCGCTCGCCAAACGGCCCGGTGCGCGCGACCGCGAGACCATGCAGGTCGATCATGAGGAGGGACAGAAGGCGTTGACCCATTTCCGCGTGCTCGACCGCGCCGGCCGTCGCGCATCGATGCTGGCGCTCTGGCCGCGCACCGGGCGCACGCATCAGCTCCGCGTCCACTGCGCCGCCATCGGCTGTCCGATCCTGGGCGACCGCAAGTATGGCGGCGAGGAAGCGCTGCTCTCCGCCGTCGCCGAGGAACGTCGCCTGCATCTGCATGCGCGCCGTCTCGCGTTGCCGCATCCGTCGGGCAAGGGTGAGCTGGTGGTCGAGGCCGAACCACCGCCTCACTTCCGCCGTACCGTCGAGGCATTCGGCTTCTCGACGACCCTGAAGACGGGCGGCTGAGCGGGGCTCATGCGCATACCCTGGCGACAGATCGCCTGGACTACAGGAATAAGCCTGCCGCTGGTGGCGCTCGGCGCCGTCGTGTGGGGCAGCACGCGCGACCTTTCGCGTTATCAAGCGAAGCTCACCGAGCATGTCCGCAAGGTCACCGGCCGCGAGCTCAAGGCCCAAATCCCGCTCAGCATCCATATCGGCCGCCACCCCGCTCTGGTCGCCGAGGGCGTGACGCTTACCAATGCGCCATGGGGCGCGCGGCCCGACCTCGCTCGCGTGCGCAAGCTCACCATGTATCTGGACCCGATCGCGCTCCTGGTGGGCGAGGTGAAGGTCTCCAAGGCGCTGCTCGAAGGCGCCGACATCCTCATCGAACGCAACGAGGCGGGGGACACCAACCTCGAGATGCTGCCGCCGCCCGACGGGTCGGGGCCGCGGCCAGGCGCCAACCAGTCGTTGCGCGTGGTGGCCAATCCGGCCTTCCCCTGGATCGATACCGTGGAGGTCCGCGATTCGCTGCTCACCGTGTCGGAAGGAGCGAACCGGCCGCCGGTCGTATTGAACGTGTCTTCCGCCACGCTGAAGTCGAGTGCTTCCAACCAGACGATGCAGATCGACGCCAGGCTCGCGGCGCCGAAGGCCGCGACGTTCGCGCTCACCGGAAGCATCGGCTCGTTCGAGGGCTGGATCCGCGGCGTGCCCGGCAATGTCGATCTGCAGGGCGGCCTGGGCGAAGGCCATGTCGCGATCAAGGGCGCCATCAACACCAAGGGCATCAACCTGCAGGCGACGGCAGACGGGCCGGACTTCTCTGTCTTGGGTCCCTACGTCCATCTGCCGTTGCCGAGCGGTGGCCCCTATGCGCTCACCGCCAAAGTCCTGACGCAACGCAACGGGCTCAAGGTCGAGGTACCGACGCTCAAGGTCGGCGAAAGTGATGCCACAGGCGAGGCATTGTTCCGTGTCGACCGGCAGGGCACGCCTTATGTCACGGTGAACATCGATTCGAACAAGATCGACCTTGCGGGGTTGCACGCGGCCAAGACGGCGGCGGCCAACGATGCGAGTGCGCAGCGCTTCTTCCCGACGGCGCCATTTTCGGCCAATTGGCTGGGGCGCAAGTCGCTGTCGGTGACGGCACGGGTCGGCGAGGTCTCGGGTCTTTCCGGCGGCAAGATCACGAACGGCTCGGTGACGCTGAGCTCCGGCGAGACCCGCTTCGCCTTCCGCGCCGCAGCCACGCTCGGCAGCGGCGCGGCGGGCTTCGACCTTGTCTACGATCCCGCCGGCCGCTTCGGCTCGGCCACATTGACGGCGACAGCGAGCCATGTCTCCTTCGCCGATCTTGGGACGTTGCTTGGCCTCGATCTCGGCCTGAAGGACGCGGTCGGCGACATCGATCTGCGCCTGCGCGGTCCCGGACGGGCAGCCCACGATGTGCTGAACATTGCCAGTGGCACGATCGAGTTCTCCGCCGCCAAGGGCATCTGGCCACGCGACGGACTCGGCAACTGGCCGGTCGAGACGCAGCGCCTGCTGGGCGCCACGGATGCGGGCGTGCCGTTCAATTGCCTTGCCGGCAGCTTCGAGGTGAGGAGCGGTATCGCCAACCTCCGGCGGCTGGTCGTCGACACGCCGCGGGCCGTCCTGATCGGTGGCGGCTACCTGCAGTTCCGGTCGGAGGGGTGGGAATTCATGCTCGCTCCGGAAGCGCGTGATGCCTCCGGCACGGCACTCGCCATTCCGCTCCGGCTGAAGGGCGGCACGGGCCGTCCGACCGGGGGCGCGCTCGATCCCGGCCTCTCCAAGCTCCTGGTCGGCGGCGGCCCAGTGCCGAGCCTCGCCGGCACGCTGAACACGCTCGCCCGACAGCCCAATGCCAATGCCTGTGCGCTGATGCTGCCCAGGCTCGACGGCATGCGCCCCGGCCTGCGCGCGCAATTGCCGACCCCGGCGGTCGATTCGCGCGGCCGTCCGACGCGGAAGCCGGCGCAAACCAAGCCTGAATAGGGCGATCTCCCGTCTTTGACCTGGATGCGGCGGGTCGTGTAAGCCCATCGGCCTGAACCGATGAAACGTTTTTACAAAGAGACGGCGGTCGATGCCGCCGACGGCGGTTGGCGCGTGCTGCTCGACGGCAAGCCGATGCGCACGCCCGCACGGACCGTGCTGACCGTGCCGACCAAACCTTTGGCCGAGGCGATCGCGCGTGAATGGGCCGAGGTGCCGGCACAGGGCGAGATCAACGTTGCCCAGTTGCCGCTGACGCGTTTCGCTGCGACGGGGCTCGATCGTGTGACGACGCAGCGTGCGAAGGTGATCGAGGACACGGCGAAGTACGCGGCGTCCGATCTTCTCTGTTATCGCGCGCGCGATCCCGAGAGCCTGGTGAAGCGTCAGCATGACATATGGCAGCCGCTGCTCGACTGGGCGGCCGAACGCTACGATGCGCGGCTCACCTTGGCCGAGGGCACGAGCTTCGTGATGCAACCGGTCCCGGCACTTGCGTCGCTCGAGTCGGCCGTTGCGGCGCACGGCGATTTCGCTCTCGCCGCGCTTTACAATCTCACGCACATCCTGGGTTCGGTCGTGATCGCGCTGGCGGTTTCCGAAGGGCGTGTCAGCGCCGAGGAAGCTTTTGCCGCAGGTCAGCTCGATGAGCTCTATCAGATCGAGCGCTGGGGCGAGGATCCGATCGCCACACAGCGTCATGCCGGTATCCGCAAGGACGTCGAGGCGGCAACGCGGTTCCTCGCGCTGCTGGAGACGGAACGGTTGAGGGGACAGGCATGAGCGCAGGCGCGAAATTCCGGGAAGTCCTCGCGAAGAAGGGATTGGTCGAGGCGATGGCCTCGCACTCGCCGCTCTCGGCGATGCTGGCGGCCGAGGCGGGCTTCGATGCGATCTGGGCGTCGGGTTTCGAGCTCTCGGCGATGTACGGCGTGCCCGATGTCTCGATCGTCACCATGACGCAGCACCTCGACATGACGCGCGCCATGGCTGAACGTTCGGGTCTTCCTGTGGTCGCCGATATCGACACCGGCTTCGGCAATGCCATCAACGTGCTCTACGCTGTCGAGCAGTACGAGCGCGCGGGTGTCGCCGCCATCGTGATGGAGGACAAGAGCTTCCCCAAGGTCACCAGCCTGATCGCCGGCGGCCGACAGGACATGGTCCGCATCGAGGAATTCCAGGGCAAGATCGAAGCCGCGCGCTCCGTGCGCAAGGACAAGGATCTGGTGATCGTCGCGCGCACCGAGGCGTTGATCGCGGGGCTCGGCCAGGAGGAGGCGCTGAAGCGCGCGCATGCCTACGAGGCGGCGGGCGCCGACATGATCCTGGTGCATTCCAAGCAGAAGACGCCGGATGAGATCGAAGCCTTCGTGAAGGTGTGGGACGGCAAGGCGCCGATCGCGCTGGTGCCGACAGCCTATCCGCAGATGACCGTGGCGCGGGTGAAGGAGCTGAAGAAGATCGGCCTGCTGATCTGGGGAAATCACGCGATCCGCGCTGCGGTCGGCGCCATGCGCAAGACCTTCGCCCAGATCCGTAAGGATGGCGGCATCCACACCGTCGAAAGCCAGATCGCCACGGTCGAGGAGGTTTTCGATTTGCAGGGCATGGGCAAGGTGAAGGCCAACGAGAAGCGGTTCTTGCGCTAACCCTGTCGTCCTGAGCGAAGCGAAAAGCCTGAGGGTTCGACCAAAGGCCCCGTTGCCCTGCTGGATCCTTCGCTCCGCTCAGGATGACAAACGGATCAAACTCGCCTTAAAACGGATGGCGGGAGCCGGAGTTTTTCATGCAGGACATGTTGAAAGAGCTGGAGCGGCGTCGGTCTGCGGCGCGCGAGGGCGGCGGGCAGCGCCGCATCGATGCCCAGCACGCCAAGGGCAAGCTGACGGCGCGCGAGCGTATCGACGTTCTGCTCGATCCGGGCTCCTTCGAGGAATACGACATGTTCGTCGAGCACCGCTCGACCGACTTCGGCATGGAGAACCAGAAGATCCCGGGCGACGGCGTGGTCACCGGCCAGGGCACGATCAACGGTCGGCTGGTCTATGTCTTCAGCCAGGACTTCACCGTGTTCGGCGGCGCTCTGTCGGGCATGCACGCCGCCAAGATCTGCAAGATCATGGACACGGCCATGAAAGTCGGCGCGCCGGTGCTCGGCATCAACGACTCGGGCGGCGCGCGCATCCAGGAAGGCGTGGACTCGCTCGCGGGCTATGCCGATGTCTTCCAGCGCAATGTGCTGGCCTCCGGTGTGATCCCGCAGATCTCCATGGTCATGGGGCCGTGCGCCGGCGGTGCGGTCTACTCGCCGGCGATGACCGACTTCATCTTCATGGTGAAGGACAGCTCCTACATGTTCGTCACCGGTCCCGACGTGGTGAAGACCGTGACGCACGAGTCCGTGACGCAGGAGGAACTGGGCGGCGCGCTCACCCATACGCAGAAGTCGGGCGTGGCCGATCTCGCCTTCGAGAACGACGTCGAGGCCTTGCTGCAGCTCCGTCGCTTCGTCGACTTCATCCCGTCCAACAACCGCGAGAAGGCGCCAGCGCGCGTCACCCTCGATCCGATCGATCGCGACGATTTCTCGCTCGACACGCTCGTGCCGGACAATTCCAACAAGCCCTACGACATCAAGGAACTGATCACGAAGGTCGTGGACGAGGGCGACTTCTTCGAGTTGTCGCCTGAGTGGGCGGGCAACATCGTGGTCGGCTTCGGTCGCATGGCCGGCAAGACCGTGGGCTTCGTCGCCAACCAGCCGATGGTGCTGGCGGGCTGCCTCGACATCGATTCCAGCCGCAAAGGCGCGCGTTTCGTGCGCTTCTGCGACGCCTTCAACATCCCGATCGTGACCTTCGTCGACGTGCCGGGCTTCCTGCCGGGCACGGCGCAGGAATATGGCGCGATCATCAAGCACGGTGCCAAGCTGCTCTATGCCTATGCCGAGGCGACGGTGCCGAAGGTGACCGTGATCACGCGCAAGGCCTATGGCGGCGCCTACGACGTGATGGCGTCGAAGCATCTGCGGGGCGACGTGAATTATGCCTGGCCGGGGGCGGAGATCGCGGTGATGGGCGCCAAGGGCGCGGTCGAGATCATCTTCCGCTCCGACATCGGCGATGCGGCCAAGATCGCGGCGCGCACCGAGGAATACCGGCAGAAGTTCGCCAATCCGTTCATCGCCGCCAACCGCGGCTTCATCGACGATGTGATCATGCCGCATGGCACGCGCCGCCGCGTCTGCCGTGCGCTCGCCACCCTCGAGACCAAACGGCTCGAGAACCCGTGGCGCAAGCATGGAAATCTTCCACTGTGAGCTTGTCGCCGGAAGAGCGCATGCGACGCAGCCGGTCTGTCCGGCTGCACGTCATCGTGGCCTTGTTCGGCCTGATGGCGCTGATCGCGATCAATGCGCTCTTCACGCGCGGCTATCCGTGGTGGATCTGGGTGCTGATGGTCTGGATGCCTTTCATCGCCGCTCACACGGCATGGGCAATGGGCCTGTTCGATCGTAGCAAAGAGGGATCATGAGCAAGGCCGGCAAGCTGTTCGACAAGATCCTGATCGCCAACCGCGGCGAGATCGCCTGTCGCGTCATCCGCACAGCCAAGCGACTCGGCATCAAGACCGTCGCGGTCTATTCCGAGGCCGACGCCGAAGCGCTTCATGTGCGCCAGGCCGACGAGAAGGTCTTCATCGGCCCGCCGCCGTCGGCGCAGTCCTATCTCCTGATCGACAAGATCGTCGAGGCCTGCAAGCAGACCGGCGCGCAGGCCGTGCATCCGGGCTATGGCTTCCTCTCCGAGAAGGAGGCGTTCCAGAAAGCGCTCGCCGCGGCGGGCATCACCTTCATCGGTCCCGACGCCCATGCAATCTACGCCATGGGCGACAAGATCGAGTCCAAGAAGCTCGCGCAGGCGGCGGGGGTCAGCACCGTGCCCGGCCATCTCGCGGCGATCCCCAATGCCGACGAGGCGGTGAAGATCGCGCAGAAGATCGGCTATCCGGTGATGATCAAGGCCTCGGCCGGCGGTGGCGGCAAGGGCATGCGCATCGCCTACAACGATGCAGAGGCGCATGAGGGATTCGGCTCGGCGACCAACGAGGCCAAGGCATCGTTCGCCGACGACCGCGTCTTCATCGAGAAGTATGTCGAGGAGCCGCGCCACATCGAGATCCAGCTGATCGGCGATGGCCACGGCAACTGCGTCTATCTCTGGGAGCGCGAGTGCTCCATCCAGCGCCGTCATCAGAAGGTGATCGAGGAGGCGCCGAGCCCGTTCCTCGACGCCGCGACGCGCAAGGCGATGGGTGAGCAGGCGGTCGCGCTGGCCAAGGCGGTCAAATACAAGAGCGCCGGTACCGTCGAGTTCATCGTCGACAAGAACCGCAACTTCTACTTCCTCGAGATGAACACCCGCCTGCAGGTCGAGCATCCGGTAACCGAGCTGATCACCGGTCTCGATCTCGTCGAGGTCATGATCCGCGTGGCGGCGGGCGAGAAGCTGCCCTTCACGCAGAAGGACGTGAAGCTTGAGGGATGGGCGATGGAAGCGCGCGTCTACGCCGAGGACCCGTTCCGCAACTTCCTGCCGTCGACCGGCCGTCTGGTGAAGTATCGCGAGCCCAAGGCAGGACCGGACGTGCGCGTCGATACCGGTGTGTACGAAGGCGGCGAGATCTCGATGTTCTACGATCCGATGATCGCCAAGCTTTGCACCTATGGAAAGACCCGCGACGCCGCGATCGACCGCATGCGCCGCGCGCTCGACGAGTTCTACGTCCGCGGCGTGTCGCACAACGTGCCGTTCCTGGCCGCGCTCATGGCCCATCCGCGCTTCCGTGCCGGCAAGCTCACGACCAATTTCATCGCCGAGGAGTTCAAGGGCGGCTTCACGGCGGCCCATCTGCCGCCCAAGGATCCGGCGATGCTGGCGGCGATCGCGGCCGTCATCGATCGTATCCAGGCCCATCGCGCAGGCGCCGCGCACGACAAGCGTGTGGTCCTGCTGAACCGCGCGCCCATCGAGGTCGAGGCGACGGGGGCGGGTGGCGGCTTCACGCTCCACACGGGCGGGCGGAAGATCGAGATCATCACGGACTGGGCGCCGGGGCAGCCGCTGCTGCATGGCCGCGTCGATGGCCAGGTCGTGGCCGTGCAGGTCGATGCCGTGGGGTCGGGTTGGCGCCTGATCCACGAAGGCGGCCAGGCCGACGTGCTGGTGCTGACGCCGCGCCAGGCGGAGCTCTATGCGCTGATGCCGGTGAAGGCGGCGCCCGACACCTCGAAGTTCCTGCTCTCGCCCATGCCGGGGTTGCTCGCGTCGGTCGCGGTCAGTGAAGGGCAGGAGGTCAAGGCGGGCGAGGCGCTGGCCGTTGTCGAGGCCATGAAGATGGAGAACGTGCTGCGCGCCGCCCAGGATGGCACCGTCAAGACGCTGCACGCCAAGGCCGGCGACAGCCTCAAGGTCGATCAGAAGATCATCGAGTTTGCCTAGTCGGATGCCGCTTCAGGCCCGACTTACGATCACCGGCCGGGTGCAGGGCGTGGGATATCGCGACTGGATGCTCGCGACCGGTCGACGACTCGGCGTCACCGGCTGGGTGCGTAATCGTAGCGACGGCGCCGTCGAGGCGCTGATCGTGGGTGAAGAGGAACAGGTCGGCCGGATGATCGAGGCCTGTCGTCGCGGGCCGCCGGCTGCCCGGGTCGACGAGATCGACGTCGATCCGGTGGACCTCGACGTGCTGCCGGAAGGCTTTACGCGGCTTCCGACGATCTGAGGCCGAAGACCTCGTCGAACGTCTCCGCCAGTGCCGCATCGAGATCGGCCAGGGTAACCGGCAGGCCAAGGTCGACCAGCGACGTAACGCCGTGCTCGCTGATGCCGCAGGGCACGATGCCGGCATAGTGCGACAGGTCCGGCTCGACGTTGATCGAGAGGCCGTGGAACGACACCCAATGGCGAATCCGCACACCGATCGCTGCAATCTTGTCTTCGCGCGGATCGCCGGTGAGGAGCGGTGGCTTGTCGGGGCGCGTCACCCAGACGCCGACCCGGCCCGCCCGGCGCTCGGCCCGGACGTTGAAGCGGGCGAGGGTGCGGATCGTCCATTCCTCGAGGTCGCTGACGAAGCGGCGCACGTCCTGGCGGCGCTGGCGCAGGTCCAGCATGGCGTACACCACGCGCTGGCCCGGCCCGTGATAGGTGTATTGGCCGCCGCGGCCGGCATTATGGACGGGAAAGCGCATGGGCTGGAGCAGGTCGGCCGTTCGGGCGCTGGTGCCGGCGGTATAGAGCGGCGGGTGCTCCAGCAGCCAGATCAGCTCACCCGCGCGGCCGGAGCGGATGTCGGCGACGCGGGCCTCCATCGTCGCCAAGGCCTCGTCATAGGGGACAAGACCGTCGGAGATGCGCCATTCGGGCCGGTTCATTGTGGCAAAATCGGTATTTCTTTGGGCATTCGCAAGTCCTTGTCCGCCTGCCTTGCCACTGGCGAGGCTATTTGGTATCCCCCCGCCCCATCGACCGGCGCGGCCATGGCGGAATTGGTAGACGCGCTAGCTTGAGGTGCTAGTGCCGCGAGGCGTGGAAGTTCGAGTCTTCTTGGCCGCACCAAACTCGCCGGTTCGATCGAAAAGGTAAAAAGCTGCCGCCCATCGGTATCCCCGAGGGGCGGCCCTTTTTATAAATGGGCCCATGTTGCCGGTGGGGAGGGGAGAAGAGCTTGGCCGATGAACTGTCCAGTAGCGCGTTGCGCTATCACCGTATTCCCCGCCCCGGCAAGATCGAGGTCACCCCGACCAAGCCGCTGGCCACCCAGCGTGACCTCTCGCTCGCCTATTCGCCCGGCGTCGCCGCGGCCTGTAACGAGATCGTCCGCGACCCCGCGACCGCCGCCGAGCTGACCGCTCGCGCCAACCTGGTCGCCGTCGTGACCAACGGCACGGCCGTGCTGGGTCTCGGCGCCATCGGCCCGCTCGCCGCCAAGCCGGTGATGGAAGGCAAGGGCGTGCTCTTCAAGAAGTTCGCCGGCATCGACGTGTTCGACATCGAGCTCGCCGAACTCGACCAGGAGAAGCTGGTCGATGTGATCGCCGCGCTCGAGCCGACCTTCGGCGGCATCAATCTCGAGGACATCAAGGCGCCGGAGTGCTTCTACGTCGAGCAGACCTTGCGCAAGCGCATGGGCATCCCGGTCTTCCATGACGACCAGCATGGCACGGCGATCATCGTCGGTGCCGCCGTCCTGAATGCGCTGTCGCTGGTCGGCAAGGACATCAAGAAGGTGAAGCTCGTCATCTCGGGCGCGGGCGCGGCGGCGCTGTCGTGCCTGGGCGTGCTCGAGCAGCTTGGCCTGCCCAAGGAGAACATGTGGGTCACCGACATCGCCGGCGTGGTCTGGAAGGGCCGCAACGAGCTGATGGACCCGTACAAGGAGCGCTACGCCCGCGAGACCGACGCGCGTACCCTGGGCGAGGTGATCGGCGATGCCGACATCTTCCTTGGCCTCTCCGCGGCGGGTGTGCTGAAGCAGGACATGGTGAAGCGCATGGCGGCCAAGCCGCTGATCTTCGCGCTCGCCAACCCGAACCCCGAGATCACGCCCGAGGACGTGGCTGCCGTGCGCAGCGATGCCATCATGGCAACCGGCCGCAGCGACTATCCCAACCAGGTGAACAACGTCCTCTGCTTCCCGTACATCTTCCGCGGCGCGCTCGATGTTGGCGCCAAGGCGGTCAACGACGAGATGAAGATCGCCTGCGTGCGCGCGCTCGCCGAGCTCGCCCGCAAGGAGCCGTCGGAAGTCGTGGCCCGCGCCTTCGGTGAGGCGGGCGGCGCGGGCGGCTTCGGCGCCAACCAGATCATTCCCAAGCCCTTCGACCCGCGCCTCATCGTCGAGCTGGCGCCGGCCGTCGCCAAGGCGGCGATGGACTCGGGCGTGGCGACGCGGCCGATCCAGGATTTCGACGCCTACCGCGAGCAACTCAGCCAGTTCGTCTTCAAGTCGGGCCTGGTCATGCGGCCGGTCTTCGAGCAGGCAAGGGCCAATCCGAAACGTGTGATCTTCAGCGCCGGCGAGGACGACCGCGTGCTGCGCGCCGCGCAGATCATCCTCGACGAGCGCATCGCCGTGCCGATCCTGATCGGCCGGCCGGAGATCGTGAAGCGGCGTGCCGAGCGGCTTGGCCTGCGCTTCCGGCCTGGTATCGATGCCGAGCTGATCGATCCGTCGAGCGATCCGCGCTACGACAAATATTGGGGTGCCTATCACAAGCTGATGGAACGCCGCGGCGTCTCCGAGCCGACGGCGCGCAACCTGGTGCGGACCAGCCCGACCCTGATCGCAGCGTTGGCCGTACATCTGGGCGATGCCGACGCCATGATCGCCGGCGCCTATGGCCGCTTCCGCACGCATTTCAACCACGTGCGCGACGTGATCGGCCTGCGCGAAGGCGTGAAGCACATGGCGGGCCTCAGCCTGCTGGTCATGCCGACGCGATCGTTGTTCATCGCCGACACCTATGTGAACGACGATCCCGATCCCGAGACGCTGGCCAACATCACCTTGCTCGCCGCCGACGAGGTGCTTCGCTTCGGCATCCAGCCCAAGGTGGCGCTGCTGTCTCATTCGCTGTTCGGCAGTTCCGACCATCCCTCGGCGCGGAAAATGGCGGCGGCGGTGAAGATCCTGCACGAGCGCGCGCCCTCGCTCGAGGTCGACGGCGAGATGCACGGCGATGCCGCGCTCGATTCGGACATCCGCAACAACGTCTTCCCCAACTCGCGGCTCAAGGATGCGGCGAACCTGGTGATCTGCCCGTCGCTCGACGCGGCGAACATTTCATTCAACCTTCTGAAAACCGCCGCCGAGGGCTTGCATGTTGGGCCGATGCTGCTCGGCACCGCCTTGCCCGCCCACGTGCTCACCCCATCGGTGACGGCGCGCGGCATCCTGAACATGACCGCGCTTTCCGTCGTCGAGGCACAGCGGCTGGCCGGCGCCCGCGAAGAGGATGCGCGCGGATGACGGTCGAGGGCGATGCGCTCGACGAGGTGACGCCGGAATTCGTCCGGCACATCGAAGCAGCGCTCGCCGAAGGCAAGACCGAGACCGTCAAGAACCTGCTCGCCGATCTCAGCGGCGCGGGCCAGGCCCATGTGCTGGAGCAGGTCACCGGCGTCGAACGCGAGGCGCTGGTCGGCCTGCTGAAGGACGTTCTCGATCCCGAGACACTGATCGAGCTCGACGTCGAGGTGCTGGAAGGCGTCCTCGAGCAGCTCGACAGCAAGGACATCGCCGCCGCGGCCCACGAGCTGGAAGCCGACGACGCCGCGGCCATTCTCGACGAGCTGCCGGAAGACGAACGGCGCGAGGTGCTGGCCGAGCTGCCGGAAGATGAGCGCGTCGAGATCGAATCGACACTCGCCTATCCGGAGAACAGCGCCGGCCGCCTGATGCAGCGCTCGCTGGTCAAGGTGCCGGAGAGCTGGCAGGTCGGCCAGGTCATCGACTATTGCCGCGAGGCGAGCGATCTGCCGGATGACGTCTACGACCTCTTCGTGGTCGACGCGGCCGGCTGTCTGCGCGGCTCGGTGCCGCTCGGGCGCATGCTGCGCACCAAGCGGCCGGTGCCCATCCTCGACATCGTCGACCCCGACATCCCCTCGGTGCCGACAACCGCGCCCAAGCATGAGGTCGCCCATCTCTTCCGTGACCAGAACCTCGTCTCGGCGCCGGTGGTCGACAAGGGGAACCGCCTGCAGGGCGTGATCATGGTCGACGACGTCGTCGATGTGATCGACGAGGAGGCGGAAGCCGAGCTGCTGCGCATGGGCGGCGTCGGATCGGACGACATGCATGCCGGCACCGTGCGCACGGTGCGGCTGCGCGGCCTCTGGCTGGCGGTGAACCTGTTCACCGCGGTCATCGCCTCGCTGGTGATCGGCCAGTTCGAGGTCGCCATCGAGAAGATCGTGGCGCTCGCCGTGTTGATGCCGATCGTCGCCTCCATGGGCGGCAATGCCGGCACGCAGACCGTCACCGTCGCCGTGCGCGCGTTGGCCATGGGCGAACTGACCGCATCCAATGCGCTGCGCTTCATCGTCAAGGAAGCAGCCGTGGGCAGCCTGAACGGCATCATCTTCGCCCTCATCATGGGTATGGCCGTCGTCGCCTGGTACGGCGACTGGCGGCTGGGCGCCGTGATCGGTGCGGCGATGATCTGCAATCTGCTGGCCGCCGCGCTTGCCGGCACCCTGATCCCGATCGGTCTGCAGAAGGTGGGCGTCGATCCCGCCGTCTCCTCGACGGTGTTCCTCACGACCGTCACCGACGTGATCGGCTTTCTCGCCTTCCTCGGCCTCGCTACTCTCTTCCTGCTCTGAACCGCCAAGGGTCACTGATCATGATTCCCAATGCGATGCCGCCTTTCGATTTCGGTCTCGGCGAGACTGCCGATGCGTTGCGCGACCAGGTCCAACGCTTCGCATCCGACCAGGTCGCGCCCATTGCGGCGGAACTCGACAAGACCGATCGCTTCCCGCGCGAGCTTTGGCCCAAAATGGGCGAGCTCGGCCTGCACGGCATCACCGTGGAGGAGGCATATGGTGGCTCGGGGCTGGGCTATCTCGAGCATGTGATCGCCGTCGAGGAGCTGTCGCGGGCCTCGGCCGCCGTCGGCCTTTCCTACGGCGCTCACTCGAATCTCTGCGTCAATCAGATCCGCCGCAACGGCAACGACGACCAGAAGAAGCGCTTCCTGCCCAAGCTGATCTCCGGCGAGCATGTCGGCAGCCTCGCCATGAGCGAATCGGGGGCAGGGTCGGACGTCGTTTCCATGAAGCTGCGCGCCGACAAGAAGGGCGACCGCTACGTGCTGAACGGCACCAAGATGTGGATCACCAACAGCCCCGATGCGCAGGTGATCGTGGTCTATGCCAAGACTGATCCCGCTGCCGGCTCGCGCGGCATCACGGCGTTCATCGTCCCGACCGACGCCAAGGGCTTCAAGGTGGCGCAGAAGCTCGACAAGATGGGCATGCGCGGTTCCTCGACCGGCGAACTGGTCTTCGAGGATTGCGAGATCCCCGAGGAGAACGTGCTTGGCGCTGTTGGCAAGGGCGTCAACGTGCTGATGAGCGGCCTCGACTACGAGCGTGCCGTGCTGGCCGCGGGCCCGCTCGGCATCATGCAGTCGGCCATGGACATCGTCGTGCCTTACGTCCACGAACGAAAGCAGTTCGGCCAGGCGATCGGCGAGTTCCAGCTCGTGCAGGGCAAGCTCGCCGACATGTACACGACCATGAATGCCTGCAAGTCCTATGTGTATGCCGTCGCCAAGGCGTGTGATCGCGGCCAGACGACGCGCAAGGACTCCGCCGGCGCGATCCTCTATGCCGCCGAGAAGGCGACGCTGGTGGCACTGGATGCGATCCAGCTTCTGGGCGGCAACGGCTACATCAACGACTATCCGACGGGCCGCCTGCTGCGCGACGCCAAGCTCTACGAGATCGGCGCCGGCACCAGCGAGATTCGGCGCATGCTGATCGGCCGCGAGCTGTTCGCCGAGACGGCTTAGGAGGCGCCGGGAGCGGACCCATTCAATGATCGCTGTCTCTGCGCCGAAGCTCTCCACCGCCGACCTCAACAACCTCATGCGGGCGCTTGAGATCGACGTCGTGGCGTTGACGGAGATCCTCGTTCCGCTCGGCCACCGGGTCGAAATGGGAAAGATCGATGCGCCCGCGATCCACTACAATCTCAAGGGTTCCGGACGGATGTCGATCGATCGCGGCCCGAACGTGCAGTTGATGCCGCATCTGCTCGTCGTCGTTCCGCCGAATACGCCCTTTTCGATCGAGGTCGATGGCGGCGACGGTGCTCCCCGCCTGATCAACCGTGATTGCTGGAAGCGCGACGAAGAAGGCCTCTTGCGCGTCGCCGTTCCGAACGAAAAGCCCGAGGTCGTGCAGATTTGCGGCTTCTTCAACGCATCCTTCGGTCAGTCGGTTGGCCTGTTTCGCGATCTACGCGAACCGGTCGTCGAGCAATTCGAACCGTCGGACAGGATCGATGACAAGCTCCGCGAGGCCATGGACGAGCTCTTGTCGCAAGAGGTCGGCATGGGAGCGATGACGGGCTCACTTTTGAAGCAAATCATCATTGCATTGGCGCGGCGCTCGCTGAAATCATCGCAGAGCTGGACGGACCGTTTCTCCATCCTTGCCGACCGCCAGATCACGCGGGCGTTCGCCGACATGGTGGCCCGCCCTGGCGCCGCGCATACGGTCCAGAGTCTTGCCCACAGCGCAAGCTTGAGCCGCTCGGCCTTCATGGCTCGCTTCTCCGAAATCTTCGGTCGGACGCCCATGGCCATCCTTCGCGACCTCAGGATGCGGCAGGCCGCACTCGACCTGACGACGACTGTGACGCCGGTCGATGTCGTGGCTCATAACGCAGGGTATGAGAGTCGCTCGAGCTTCGTGCGTGCCTTCCGCAAAGCCTACAACGTCGACCCCAGCGAGTACCGGCAGAGCGTGAAGAAGGGTGGGAACGGCACGGGCTAGCTCTGGATTCCAGAATGCGTGTCCGCTCGTCCGGGAATGGCCGACGCGGGTTTCATCGCGCCGGCACCGGTGGCATTTCATTGGCCTGCAAGGAGATGCTCGATGAAAGCGATCGTGGTGACGGACCAGGCTGCGGGAACCGCCGGGATGAAGCTCGTGGAGCGGCCCGAACCGCAAGCCGCGATAAACGACGTCGTCGTTCGGGTTCATGCGTCGGGATTCACCCCGACCGAGCTGACATGGCCCTCGACCTGGACAGATCGCCTCGACCGTGACCGAACACCGTCGATCCCGGGTCACGAAGTGGCCGGAGTGGTCACCGCGCTCGGTTATGGCACGACGGGGCTGTCGGTGGGGCAGCGGGTGTTCGGCCTCACGGACTGGTATCGCGACGGCTCTTTGGCTGAGTATGTGGCCGTCGAGGCACGCAACCTCGCGCCACTGCCGGGCGATGTCGATTTCATCGTGGGCGCGAGTGTGGCGATGCCCGGCCTGACTGCGTGGCAGGGGCTGTTCGAGCTCGGCCGTCTCCGGGCCGGGCAGAGCGTCCTCGTGCACGGCGCGGCCGGCGCAGTGGGATCGGCGGTGACCCAGCTTGCACGTGACGCCGGCGCCTACGTCATCGGGACCGGACGCGCCACCGCCCGTCAGTCGGCACTCGACTTCGGAGCGAACGAGTTCGTCGACCTCGGCAACGAGGCCCTGGAAGACGTCGGGCAGGTCGATCTGGTGTTCGATCTCATCGGCGGTGATATCGGAAAGCGGTCTGCGCGCCTGGTTCGAGCCGGGGGGAGACTGCTGTCTGTCGTCGGACCGGCCGAGGTGCGGCCCGTCGACGGCCTCGCGATCGACTTCGTTGTCGAGTCCGATCGCGCTCAACTAGGTGAGATCATCCAGCGGGTGCGGGACGGACGCCTGCGGACGAACATCGGCGCCGTCGCGTCCCTCGACGATGCCATCTCAGCCTTAAATCCAACCGAGCGGCGCTCGGGGAAGACGATCATCCGCGTTCGTCCGTGAGCGACACGCCTATCGACGCATGCAGCCGACCGGCGCCGTCTCCGACGGCGAGAACGCTCTCGTAACTCAACCTCCTCCTTCACCTATAGGACCAATCGTGACCAACGGAATGACGATGACCAACGCCGTCATCGAATGCATCCTCAGCCGCAGCGCCGCCAAGTACTACGATCCTGCCGCCACCCTGAGCGACGACCAGATCCGCGAGCTGGTGCGAATCGGCACCACCGCGCCGACATCCTTCCACTTGCAGAATTGGCGCTTCATCGCCGTACGCTCGCCCGAAGCCAAGGCTCGGTTGCGTCCAATCGCCTGGAATCAGCCTGCAATCACCGAAGCAGCCGTTACCTTCATCGTCTGCTGCCAGTTGGTCGATTCCAGCGTAATACCGGAGCGCCTGGCTCCTCTGGTGGAAGCGGGTATCATGCCGGCCAAGATGGTGCCGGAATGGGAAATCCCCGCACGCGGTCTGTACATGGAGTACCCGCAGCGCCGGCGCGACGAGGCAGTACGCACCGGGGCCTTTGGCGCGTCGGCGATGATCTATGCGGCTCGCTCGCTGGGCCTTGGTTCGACGCCGATGATCGGTTTCGATGACGAAGCGGTGCACCGCGAGTTCGGATTGGCCGAGGACGAAGTGCCGGTCATGCTTCTGTCCATAGGGCCGGAGCGTCCGGGAAACTGGGCGCAGAAGCCACGCCGTCCGGTGGCCGAGGTACTCGATCTTGTGTGATCGTTGACCAAAAGTTTGCGGAAGATCGCGATGCCAGTCCCTTCCGATCGCAAGAGACGGGCGGATCGCTTTCCACCCAATCTCGGTCTTTATGGATCCTGGCGATGATCGTAGACTGGCTTCGTGTCCACGCGTCCCGTCGTCCTCGGTTCCGCCGTTCGTCATGAGTGGAGTCTCGATCCCGATTTCCTGACCGTCAATCACGGCTCCTACGGCGCCACGCCGAAGGTGGTGCTTGCGGCGCAGGACGAGTGGCGGGCGCGTATGGAAGCGCAGCCGACGCGTTTCTTCGCGCGCGAGCTGCCGGGTGCCTTGCGCGAGACCGCGGCGGTTCTGGCGAAGGTCCTGTCAGTCGAGGCCGACGATATCGCATTCGTCCCCAACGCGACGACCGGCTGCAACGCCGTCCTGCGCTCGATGCGGCTGGAGCCGGACGACGAGATCCTTCACGCGAGCCACGTCTACAACGCCGTGCGCAACACGATGATCTATGTCGCGGGTCGATCGGGCGCCAAGGTCGTGTCGGCCGAGCTGCCGTTTCCACGCCCCGACAAGGCGGTACTGTTGGCCAACATCGAGAAGGCGATCACGAAGCGTACGCGGATTGCCGTCATCGACCACATCACCTCCCCGAGCGGACTGGTGCTGCCGATCGAGGAGGTCATCAAGCTCTGCCATGTGGCCGGCGTGCCTGTGCTCGTGGACGGCGCCCATGGGCCGGGCCAGGTGCCGCTCGATCTTCGAGCGCTCGATGCGGATTGGTACGTGGGCAATTGCCACAAATGGTGGTCGGCGCCGAAAGGGTGCGGCTTTCTCCACGCGCGCGGCGAACGCCGGACGGACCTGCATCCCGTGACCATCTCGCACGGCTATGGCGCGGGGTTCACCAAGGAGTTCGACTGGACGGGCACGGTCGATCCGACGGCCTATCTGGCGTTGCCTGCGGCGCTCGACTTCTTCGAGCGGCTGGGCGGCACGGCGTTGATGGAGCGCAACAAGCTGTTGGCGGACAAGGCGGGCGCGCTGTTGGCGACCTCGCTTGGAACGGAAGTCGGCGCGCCACCGGATATGGCGGGAGCCATGGCCTCCATCCGCCTGCCGTTCGAGATGGAGCCGACGCGTGAAGGGGCGATCCCGATCCGGATGGCCCTGCAGGCGGCGGGCTGCGACGCTCCGGTCCATGGATTGGCCGGCGGTCCGTGGCTGCGGCTCTCGGCCTATGCCTACAATGAGTTCTCCGACTACGAGCGTCTCGCCCAGATCCTGCCGGGCGCCATCGCCAGCCTGCACGATTGACGGAGCGCGATTTTAGATACACACTGTGTATATAAGATCATGCCGCGTTACCTCACCGACCAAGACATAGCCGATTTCCGCGCCGAGCTCTGCAAGGTTGCGACCGAACGTTTCGCCAAGCACGGATATGAAGGCGTCACCATGCGCCAGCTTGCCGAGGCGCTGGGCTGCAGCCCCAAGACGCCCTACCGCTATTTCAAGGACAAGGCTGACATTCTGGCGACGGTGCGGGCTCAGGCCTTCGCCAGGTTCGCCGACGTGATGGAGAAGGCTGCCAAGGCGCCGCCCGAGGAGCGTGGCGAGCGCACGACGGAGGCGTATCTCTCCTTCGCGCTCAAGAACCCGCATGCCTATCGCATCATGTTCGATATCGATGCGCCCCTGGACGAGACACACCCCGAGCTCGGCCCCGCGGCCGATCGCGCGGCGCGCTACATCACGCGCGGAGCGGAGGAGATGGCGGCGGCGGGCATCATCGACGTCGACCCGACGCAATTCGGCTGGTCGATGTGGGCGGCGATGCATGGCATCGTCATGCTCCATCAGTCGGGCATGCTGAAACACGGCCCCGACTACCGCAAACTCACCGCCTTCATGGGGACAACCATGCTCAAGGGCGCAAAAGCAAACGGCAAAGGGAAGAAACGATGACGGCGGGAGTCACCGGCGGCGACCGGTTCCGGAGCTGGCCCGAGATCGCAGCCAACGCCGCGCGTGGTGCGGGCGGGCTGGCGGCGCTCGGCGTTCATGAGGACGACAGCGTGGCGCTGATGTTGCGCAACGATTTCGCGACCTTCGAGGTCAACATGGCGGCGGGCCAGCTCGGCGCCTACGCCGTGCCGATCAACTGGCATTTCACGCCGGAAGAGGCGGGCTACATCCTGAGCGACAGCGGCGCCAAGGTGCTCGTCGCGCACACCGACCTGCTGGCGCAGATCGCTTCGGGCGTTCCCCCGGGCGTGAAGGTCCTGGCCGTGCCGACGCCCGACGAGATCGCCGCGGCCTACAGCGTGCCGCCGGAGAAGCGCGTGGCGCCGGCAGGTGTCGAGACGTGGGACGCTTTCGTCGCCCGCAGCGCGCCCAATCCCGCGCCACCCCGCGCCGCGCGTGGCAGCATGATCTACACCTCGGGCACGACCGGCCGGCCGAAGGGTGTGCGTCGCGTGCCGGCTTCGCCCGAGCAGCAGATGAAGGCCGGTGAGGAAGTCGGCAAATACTGGGGCCTCGTCGCCGATCCGTCGATCGTGGTGATGATGAACGGCCCCATGTACCACTCCGCGCCCGCCGCCTATGGCATGGGCGCGGCTCGGCTCGGCCTGAATGTCGTGCTGCAGCCGCGGTTCGAGGCCGAGGACATGCTGCGGCTGATCGACAAGCACAAGGTCAGCCACATGCACATCGTGCCGACCATGTTCGTTCGCCTGCTGCGGCTGCCGGACAACGTGAAGAAGAAATACGATCTCTCCTCACTGCGCTGGACGACGCACGGCGCCGCGCCCTGCGCGCCGGCGGTGAAGCGGCAGATGATCGAGTGGTGGGGACCGGTCGTCTGCGAATATTACGGCGCGACCGAAACCGGCATCGTGGTCTGGCACAATTCGGCCGAGGCGCTGAAGAAACCCGGTACGGTGGGCCGCGTGGTCGAGGGCGCGGTGATGCGCATCGTCGACGAGCAGGGCAACGACGTGAAGCCGGGCGAGGTCGGCGAGATCTATGTGCGCGGGCCGCTGCTCACCGACTTCACCTACAACAACGATGAGGCCAAGCGCCGCGAGGTCTCGCTTGGCCATCTCGTGACCGTGGGCGATGTCGGCTATCAGGACCCCGACGGCTATCTCTTCCTGTGCGATCGCAAGCGCGACATGATCATCTCGGGCGGCGTGAACATCTATCCGGCCGAGATCGAGTCGACCCTGATCCAGATGCCGGGTGTGCGCGACTGCGCGGTGTTCGGCATTCCCGACGAGGAGTTCGGCGAGCAGATCTGCGCCCATGTCGAACCGTTGCCGGGCTCGGGGATCGACGCCGCTTCGGTCCGCGCCTATCTCGGCGAGCATCTGGCGCGCTACAAAGTCCCGAAGGTCGTCGAGATCGCGGCCACCCTGCCGCGCGAGGACTCCGGCAAAATCTTCAAAAGGAAGCTTCGCGCCCCATATTGGGAGAGGGCGGGCCGATCCATCTGAGGATAGGGTAGCTGATGGCTGAGGACGACGATGTCACCCTGACGGGTGGACTGAAGAACAAGCTGATCGAGAGCAAGCAGAAGTGGGCCGAGGATGGCCGGCTGTTGACCGGTCACACCGCGCCGCCGACCGAGCGTCTTCCGCCCGGTCAGCGCAAGGTCGAAAACTGGCCGATACTGGATCTCGGCATCCAGCCCGAGATTCCGACGCATGCCTGGCGATTGTTCGTCGACGGCGAGGTCGAGAGCCCGGCGACCTGGAAGTGGGACGATTTCGTCAAGCTGCCCAAGACCACGCTCACGACCGACATCCATTGCGTGACGGCCTGGTCGCGCTACGACAATACGTGGGAGGGCGTGTCGGCGCGGGATCTGCTGCAAATCGTGCGGCCCAAGACCAGCGCCAGGCACGTGATCTTCCACTCCTACGACACCTACAAGACCAACGTGCCGCTGATGGACTTCGCGTCCGATGACGTGCTGCTGGCCTGGAGCTGGCAGGGCCAGCCCATCACCCGGGAACACGGCGGCCCGCTCCGCGTAGTGATTCCAAAGCTTTATTTCTGGAAGAGCGCCAAGTGGATCAAGCGCATCGAGTTCTCCGAGCTCGACAAGCCGGGCTTCTGGGAAGTGCGCGGCTACCACAATTACGGCGATCCCTGGCGCGAGCAACGCTACGATGAGGAGATGTGACATGGCGACGGCGCACGATTTCACCTTCACCACCATCGACAACAAGCCGCTCGACATGAAGCAGTATGCCGGCAAGCCGGTGCTGGTCGTGAACGTGGCCTCGTTCTGCGGCTTCACTCCGCAATACAAGGAACTGCAGAAGCTGCACGAGCAATACGGCCCCAAGGGGCTGGTCGTGCTGGGTGTGCCGTCGAACGATTTCGGCGCGCAGGAGCCCAAGACCGAACCCGAGATCGCGAAGTTCTGCGAGACCAACTACGGCGTCAGCTTCCCGATGACCGCCAAGCAGAAGGTCGTCGGCATGGACGCTCACGGCCTTTATCAGTGGATCTCGGGTCAGGGCGGCGAGGCCGCCGCACCCAAATGGAACTTTCACAAATATCTCATCGACAAGGACGGCAAGCTGGTCGGCTCTTGGCCGAGCAAGGTCGGTCCATTGTCGCCCGAGATCACGGGCGCCGTTCAGATGGCTCTAGCGGGCTAGGAACTAGCCCGCTGGCGGCGTGTAGCGCTACACGGTTCAGAAAGAGTAAGAACCTCTTCCATTGCTCATAATCCATGGCCAACGTCAGTCGGCTGTAAACTCCCAGTCGTGCGGGTTACCATCGGGAGTTCCCTATCGTGTCCATGGCGCCGGAAAATGTCGAGAAAACCGTTTTCGATCCATTTAGGTACCATTTTCGACCATTTATCTGCGGGTGCGACAGCGGGGAAATGCCGTGGCGTCAGGCTTTTCGCGGCTCGGCCGTCGCAAACACCGTTAAAAAACGGCGAAAATGGTCGAAATGGTCAAGGCCTTGCCGACGAGCGTCACGCCTCGAGAGCGCGCCTGATCTTCTCGAACACGGTCTCGAACATCTCGGTCGTGAGCCGGCCGGTGTTCGTGTTGTAGCGCGAGCAGTGATAGCTGTCGGCGAGGCACAGGCCCGTCGGCAGGTCGTGCAGACGGGCGTGGATGAAGGGATAGCTGCCGGCCGGTCGCACGGTCAGCGCGCGCAGGACCTGGTCGTGCGCGCCTTTGCCCAGC
>Ga0153954_1000190_pt1 | contig 56205 bp, 51 predicted proteins | sample TSFL038MetaG_FD_102277 | JGI IMG/M metagenome (GOLD analysis project Ga0153954, IMG submission 102277) | Attine ant fungus gardens microbial communities from Florida, USA - TSFL038 MetaG | ecosystem: Host-associated > Fungi > Mycelium > Unclassified | place: USA: Florida, Wekiwa Springs State...
AGCTCCAGCCGCTCGATGGTCACCTGCCGGGGCTTCAATTCGACGGTTTCCCCCGCCCGGGCGAGGTCGTAGGCCCGCTTGCCGTCGATCTTGAGCGCCGAAAAGGCGGGCGGCCTCTGCTCGATGTCACCGGTGAAGCGAGGAAGCGCGGCGCGGATCGCCTCGTCCGTCGGCCGGACGTCGCTGGTCGCCGTCACTTCGCCCTCGCCGTCTTCCGTCGAGCGTGCCTCGCCGAAGCGCAGGGTGAAGCGGTACTCCTTGCGGCCATCCATCACGAACGGGACCGTCTTGGTCGCCTCACCCAGGGCAATCGGCAGGACTCCCGTGGCCAGCGGGTCGAGCGTGCCGCCGTGGCCGGCCTTCTCGGCACTGAACAGCCAGCGCACCTTGCCGACCGCCTGCGTCGAGCCCAGCCCCAGAGGCTTGTCGAGCACGATCCATCCGTCGACCTTTTGCTTCGGCCGTTTGGCGCTCACTTGTCCTCGATGTCGCGCGCCACGTCGGGACGGCGCAGCAGGGCGCCGATCCTGTCGGCTTCGTCGAAGGTGCGGTCGAGCTGGAAGCGGATCTCAGGTGCGGAACGCAAGCCCGCCTTCTCGCCGACGCGCGCGCGGAACCAGGGTGCGGCACGCTTCAGCGCCGCGAGCAGGCGATCGGTGTCCCGGCCGCCGAGCGGCATCACGAACGCCGTGGCGTTATGCAGGTCGGGGCTGACATCGACCGACGTCACCGTGATCGAGGCATCGCGCAGCTCCGGATCGCGCATGTTGCCGCGCTCGAGCAGCTCCGCCAGCAGATGGCGGATCTCCTCGCCGACGCGCAGCTGGCGCTGGCTGTGACTGCCGTCCTTGTCGGATGAGCGACGCCGGGTCATGGCGTTCCTCCCATTCCTCTCCCCCTTCGCGGAGATCGCGAAGGGGGAGAGAAGCTCTTTCTACAGAGTCGGCGCGACGGTCTCGACGTCGAAGCACTCGATGATGTCGCCGACCTTGATGTCGTCGTAGTTCTCGAACGCCATGCCGCACTCGAACCCGTGCTGCACTTCGCGGACCTCGTCCTTGAAGCGACGCAGCGTCTTCAGCGTGCCTTCGTGGATCACCACGTTGTCGCGCAGCAGGCGGACCTTGTTGCCGCGCTTGACCATGCCTTCCGTGACCATGCAGCCGGCGACGTTGCCGACCTTGGTGATGCGGAAGACCTCGCGGATCTGCGCGTTGCCGATGAAGGTTTCCTTGTAGGTCGGATCGAGCAGACCGACCATCAGGCCCTGGATGTCCTCGGTCACCTTGTAGATGATCGAGTAGTAGCGGATGTCGATCTTGTCGCGCTTGGCGATCTCGCGCGCCTGCGGGTTCGCACGCACGTTGAAGCCGATGATCAGCGCGCCCGACGCCTTGGCCAGCGTCATGTCGGCCTCGCTGATGCCGCCGACGCCGCTGTAGACCACGCGCGTCACGACCTTGTCAGTGCCGAGCCGCGACAGCGCGCCGGCCAGCGCCTCGGCCGAGCCCTGCACGTCCGCCTTGATCAGCACCGGCAGCTCCTTGGCCGTGCCCTCGCGGATGCCCTTGATCATCTCCTCGAGGGTGCCGCGGCCGCCCGCGGCGCGGGCCAGCTCGAGCTGGCGATCGCGACGGGCACGGAAGTCGGCGACCTCGCGCGCGCGCGCCTCGCTCTCGACGACGTGGAATTCGTCGCCCGCCTGAGGCGTGCCGGCAAGGCCCAGGATCTCGACCGGGAAGGCCGGACCCGCCGTCTCGACGGCATTGGCACGATCGTCGACCAGGCGACGCACGCGGCCCCACACGGAGCCCGCGACCAGGATGTCGCCGACCTTGAGGGTGCCGCGCTGGACGAGCACGGTCGCCACCGAGCCGCGGCCCGGATCGAGCTTGGCCTCGATCACGACGCCGTCGGCGGCGCGATCGGGATTGGCCTTGAGCTCGAGCACTTCGGCCTGCAGCAGGATCGCTTCCTCGAGCTTGTCGAGGTTCATCTTCTTGGTCGCCGAGACCTCGATCGACTGGACCTCGCCGCCCAGCTGCTCGACCTGGATCTCGTCGCGCAGCAGCTCGTTCTGGACGCGGTTCGCGTCCGCGCCCGGCTTGTCCATCTTGTTGATGGCCACGATGATCGGCACGCCCGCCGACTTGGCGTGGGCGATCGCCTCCTTGGTCTGCGGCATGACGCCGTCGTCGCCGGCCACGACCAGCACGACGATGTCCGTCACCTTGGCGCCGCGGGCGCGCATGGCGGTGAACGCTTCGTGGCCCGGCGTGTCGAGGAAGGTGATCTTCTGCTTCGACGGCAAGGTCACCTGATAGGCGCCGATATGCTGCGTGATGCCGCCGGCCTCGTGCGCGGCGACGTCGGTCGCGCGCAACGCGTCGAGCAGCGAAGTCTTGCCGTGGTCGACGTGGCCCATGATCGTGACCACCGGCGGACGCGGCTGGAGCGTGCCCTCGGAATCCGTGGCCTCGGTCAGGCCGGTCTCGACGTCGCCCTCGGCGACGCGCTTGGGCCGGTGACCCATCTCGGTCACGACCAGCTCGGCCGTGTCGGGATCGATCACCTGGTTGATGGTCGCCATCACGCCCATGCGCATCAGCGTCTTGACGACGTCGGCGCTGCGCTCGGACATGCGCTGCGCCAGCTCCTGGACAGTGATGACCTCGGGAATGACGACTTCGCGGAACACCTTCTGCTGCGGCTCGCCACTGCCGCCCTCGCGGCGACGCTCGCGATCGAGGCGGCGACGCTGCTGGGCGACTGAGCGGCTGCGGAAGTCGTTGTCACCGGCCACCGCGCTGCCGACGTCGACCTTGTCGGACCGGCGCTTGGGCGCCTCGCGACGCGCGCCCGCCGGGGGCGGCATGCGCTTGGGCGCGGACGGCGCGGGCCGCATCGGCGGACGACGAAACGCGCCCGCCGGACCCGATGGGGCTCCGGACGGCGCACCACCACCCGGCGACGTCATCGGCCGGCCGCCCGGCGCATTCATCGGACGGCGGATCGGCGCGCTCGGCGCCGGAGCGGGGGCCGCAGCCGCGGGCGGCGGCGCACCGCGCTCGATTTCCTGGGCCTGACGGGCGACCGGCGTCTGCGGGGCGGCCGTCGCGGCCTGATCGAGGCGCTTCTGGACCTGGGCCTCGACCTTCCGCTTGGCCTCGTCTTCCTGCTTCTTGCGCGCTTCTTCCTCGGCGAGGCGCTTCTTGTGCTCCTCCTCGGCCTTCTTACGCGCCTCTTCCTCGGCGGTGCGGCGCTTGGCTTCCTCGGCCGCGCGCTGGCGGGCGATCTCGGCATCGCGGTTGGCGCCGACGACGGCGCGGGCGCGTGCTTCCTTCTCCTCGGCGGTCAGCGTCTTCAGCACGATGCCGCCGCGACCCCCTTCGCCGCCGGAGCGGGCGGGAGCGGCCGGCGCGCTGCCGAGCTTCAGCGTGCGGCCGGTCGGCGCGGCAGGCGCCGCCGGAGCGGCAGAAGCCGTAGCCACGGGTGCCGGAGCGGGTGCTGGGGCACTCGCGCCCGATGTCGGACGCTTGAGCGGCTGCTTCTTGACCTCGACCGTCACCGCACGCGTGCGGCCATGCGAGAACTTCTGGCGCACCTGCGTTTCGCCGCCCTTCGCCGCGGCCGCGCCCGTGCGCGCCGTGGTCGAGAGGGTGAGCGGCTTGGTCGGTTTGTTCGTTTCTTTCTGTTCAGTCATATGGCGTGTTGTCCTTGGTCCGCTCCGGCCCGTCAACCGGCACCGTTGAGGCTGTAGCGACGCCAACGCGCCGCCCCGCCCGCAATCCGTTGAATGAACTGGCCCGACCGATCGTCGTGCGCCACCGCGACGTAAACTGCCTGTTCCCGTCCGAAGACACCTCCCAGAGCCGCGGCGTCGCCCAGCCGCTCCAGCGGCAGGCCCGTCGCGGAAAGCTTGGCGAGACCATCGCCGTCGGCATCGGCGGCAACGATCAAGAGTCCCGCGTTCTTCCGGCCGATCATCTGCTCGACCCGCACGAAGCCCGCAACCGCGCGGCCGGCACGCCGGGCCCGCGCGAGATCCTGCAGAACCCGCTCGAGCAGCAGTCGACCGACCCGCTCGGGCAGATCGGCCGCAGCCTTCGCGGCCGACCGGCTCGCCTTGGCGAAGAGCTTCCTCGCCACCGCCTGTTCGACCACGACACGCTCGGCCAGCACCCACATCCCCCGGCCCGGCAGGCGCCGCGCCAGATCCGGCACGACGTCTCCTTCAGGACCCACGACGAAGCGGATCATCCGCTCGGGCGAGCCCACCTCGCCGGTCACGATGCAGGTACGCACCGGAGCGGAGGGCGGAGCCGAGAGATGGGCTTCGATCATGGCGTGGGCAAGGCTCAAGAGTGCGGACCTCCGATCAGGCCTTGGCCGCGTCGCTGTCCGCGGCTTCTTCGGCCGGGAACCAGTGCTCGCGCGCCTTCATGATGATGGCGTTGGCCGTCTCGGTGTCCATCGCGCTCTCGCCCACGATCTCGCGCAGCTCGTCGGAGGCGAGGTCGGCGAGGTCATCGCGCGTCTTCACGCCCTTCTCGCCCAGCGCCACCAGCATCGGCAGCGTGAGCCCCTCGGTCGAACGGACGTCCTCGTCCATGCCCAGTTCGCCGAGTCGTGCGGCCAGCTCGGCATCGCGCTTCTCGATGTACTCGCGACCACGGCGCTGCAGCTCCGTGGCGATGTCCTCGTCGAAGCCCTCGACTCCCTGCAGGTCCTCGATGGCGGCCTCGGACACGTCCTCGACCGTGGCATAACCCTCGGCCACCAGCAGGTGGGCGATGACGTCGTCGACGTCGAGGGCTTCCTTGAAGAGTTCGGTGCGCTCGCGCGTCTCCTTCTGGCGGCGCTCGCTCTCCTCGGCCTCGGTCATGATGTCGATCTCCCAGCCGGTGAGCTGGGAAGCCAGCTTCACGTTCTGGCCGCGGCGGCCGATGGCGAGGCTGAGCTGATCGTCCGGCACAACGACCTCGGTCTTGTGGCTCTCCTCGTCCATCAGCACCTTGCTGACTTCGGCCGGGGCGAGCGCGTTCACGATGAAGTTGGCCGTGTCGTTCGACCAGGGAATGATGTCGACCTTCTCGCCCTGCAGCTCCTGCACGACGGCCTGCACGCGGCTGCCGCGCATGCCGACGCAGGCGCCGATCGGATCAATCGAGCTGTCATGGGAGAGCACGGCGATCTTGGCGCGGCTGCCCGGATCGCGGGCGACGGCCTTAATCTCGATGATGCCGTCGTAGATCTCCGGCACTTCCTGCGTGAACAGCTTGGCCATGAACTGCGGATGGCTGCGCGACAGGAAGATCTGCGGGCCGCGCGGCTCCTCGCGCACGTCGAAGATGTAGGCGCGCACGCGGTCGTTGACGCGCAGGCTCTCGCGCGGGATCGACTCGTCGCGGCGGATGACACCCTCGGCGCGCTGCAGGTCGACGGTGATGTTGCCGTAGTCGACGCGCTTGACCACGCCCGACACGATCTCGCCGACGCGATCCTTGAATTCCTCGTACTGCCGCTTGCGCTCGCTCTCGCGCATGCGCTGGGTGATCACCTGCTTGGCGGTCTGCGCGGCGACGCGGCCGAAGTCGATCGGCGGCAGTTCGTCGGTGAGGAAGTCGCCGACCTGCGCCTCGGGATTGCGGCGCTGGGCCTCGGTGAGCGGCACCTGGGTGTTCTCGTTCTCGATCGGGTCGGCAACCTGCATGTAGCGCAGCAGCTTGATCTCGCCGGTCTTGCGGTCGATCTCGGCACGGATGTCGTGCTCCAGGCCATACTTGGCGCGGCCGGACTTCTGGATGGCCTGTTCCATCGCCTCGAGCACTTCCTCACGCTCGATGCCCTTCTCGCGGGCGACCATGTCGGCCACCTGCAGCATCTCCAGACGCGGGATATCGGCAGTCGTTGCCATGATGTCTTCCTCTTCCTCTCGTCAGTGCGTTTGCTCCGCGCCTTCCTGGGCGCGGCTATGTTCTTCCAGAAGCCTGTCCGTCAGCTCAAGCTTGGCCCGGCTCACGATGGCCAGCGGCAGGTGCGTCTCGCGGCCATCGTCCAGGCGAAGCTTGACCGCATCGTTCTCCAGTCCGAGCAGCGTGCCCTTGAAGCGGCGCTGGCCGTCGACCGGCTGGGTGAGCTCGACCCGTACGAGATGGCCGGCCCAGCGGGCATAGTCCTTCGGCCGGGTCAGCGGCCGATCGATGCCGGGCGAACTTACTTCCAGCGTGTAGTTGCCGGGAATCGGATCCTCGACATCGAGCACGGCGGAGAGGGCGCGCGAGAGCGTCGCGCAATCCTCGACGTCCATCGGCCGGCCGTCGGCGGGCTCGATCATGATCTGCAATGTCCCGCCGCCCCGGCTCATCGAGACGCGCACCAGCTCGTAGCCCATGCCGACGATGGTCGGGGCGACGATGTCTTCGATGCGGCGCAGCAGTTCGGTCAAAAAATGCCCTGTTTTGTCCAGTTTCTCAAAAGCACGCGGGCGGCCCACAAATGAAAAGAGCGGGCGTTCGGCCCACTCTTGTTATTTGGTTCGTCCCGCGAACCCGATGAGGATGGCGCGGATATAGGCTTCGTCCCGTCAACTGGCAAGGCTTTTCCGGCCGCCAAGCGGCTGGGTTTCCACGTCATTTCCGAAAACCGCCAGCATCGCGCGCCGATCCGTGGCAAGCACGACGGCACGATGTCGAATAAGCGTTTTCACGGCTGGTGGATCGTTTTCTGCTGCTTCACCATCGCCGTCTACGGGTGGGGGTTCGGCTTCTACGGCTTCGCGCTATATCTGGTGTCGCTTCAGAAAGCGCGGGGCTGGACGCCTGCCACGATCTCCTCCGCGATCACTTTTTATTACGTGTGCGGCGCTTTCCTGGTGATGCAGGTCGGCGATGTCATTCAGAAGCGCGGCGCGCGGCCGGTCGTGTTGATCGGCAGCGGCCTGATGGGGCTGGGCGTGCTGGGGCTCACGGTCCTGCACGAGCTGTGGCAACTCTACCTCACGGTCCTGGTGATGATCCCCGGCTGGGCGGCGATGGGGGGCGGCGCAATCAACACCATCATCGCGCAATGGTTCACGCGCCGTCGCGGGCTCGCGGCGAGCCTTGCCCTCAATGGCGCGACCTGCGCCGGCCTGATCTTCGCGCCGGCCTTCGCCTGGGCGATCGACGCGCTGGGCTTCCCCCGCGCCTGCATTGCCGCCGTGATCGTGATGCTGCTGACCCTCTGGCCGCTCGCCGCTTTCACGCTCAGGCCCAAGCGGCCGGATGAGCATGATATCGGCGACGAAGCATCGGCCATCGCCGAACCGGCCGGCGAGCCGATGAGCCGGCGCGCGCTCCTTCGCCAGCCACGCTACCTCACCATGGTCGGCGCCTTCTCGCTCGGCCTGCTGGCGCAGATCAGCTTCATCGCCCACCAGGTCGCTTTCCTCGAACCGACGCTCGGCCTCAAGGCAGCGGGCATTGCCGTCAGCATCACCGCCTTCGCCGCGCTGGTCGGCCGGATCTCGGTCGGGATGATCATCGACAAAGTCGACCGGCGCGGCGCGAGTTCGGCGGTGATCTCGGTGCAGGTCGTGTCGATGATCGTGCTGCTCTCGAGCTCCTCTGAGGCAGGCCTTTATGTCGGCTGCATCCTGTTCGGCTTCGGCGTCGGCAACCTGATCACGCTCCCCGGCCTGATCGTGCAGCAGGAATTCCCGCGTCGCGACTTCGCGCGCGCCGTCAGCCTGAACGTCGCCATCACCCAGCTCGTCGCCGCCATCGGGCCGACCCTGATCGGCCTGCTGCACGACATGACCGGCAGCTATCGCGCTTCGTTGATGGCCTGTCTCGCGCTCGAAGTGATGGCGGCGGCGCTGGTGCTGGTCAGGCCGCGCTCGAACGCTATCGCCGCCTGAGCCGCAGGAAGTGCGGGATGCCGGCGATGCGCTTGGTCTCGTAGCGCGTCGGCGGCCAGTCGTCGGGCCGCATTTGCCAGTCGACCGGACGCTCGGCCAGCCATTCGAACGCCGGATGCGTGCAGGCATGCTCGACCATCCAGGGCAGGTAGCTTGGATCGTCGGTCGCGAGGCGCAGTTCGGCGCCGGGCTTCAGGAGTCGCGCCAGGATGTCGAGGTTTGAGCGCTGGACGAAGCGGCGCTTGTGATGGCGCGTCTTGGGCCAGGGATCGGGAAAGAGCACGAAAGCGCGGCCGAGCGATCGGTCCGGCAGGGCGTTCATCACCAGCCGCGCGTCGTCGGAGAAGAGGCGCACATTGGTGACGCCCGTCCGCTCGATATGCGCCAGGCACTTGGCGACGCCGTTGAGATAGGGCTCGCAGCCGATCAGTCCGACATCGGGATGCTGCTCGGCCTGCCACACAAGATGCTCGCCGGCACCGAAGCCCACTTCGAGCCAGACGTCGCGCACGGCCCCGAAAATCGCGGACAGATCCAGCTTTCCGGGCTCCGGCGGCACCTGCAGTGCGAGGCGCGGCAACAACGTGTCGAGCAGCGCCTCCTGTCCCACCCGCAGCTTCTTGCCGCGACGGCGACCGTAGAGCGTGCGTGAACGCGCCTGTTCCTCCCCATTCAAATGGGGAGGAACAGGCGCGGTAATCCGCGGCGGAGGGGTCATTGGCAACAGTGACGGCGGGGCCGATGACCCCTCCGTCGCCGTATGACGGCGACACCTCCCCATTTGAATGGGGAGGGTTTGCGCATCACATCACGACATCGATGAGGTACGGGCCCTTGCGCGACATGGCGAAGGTCAGCTGCTTGGTCAGCTCCTCGAGATCGTGCGCCTTGGCCGATTCAACGCCCATACCCTTGGCGAGGTCGGTGAACTGCAAGGTCGGACGGTCGAGCGTGAGCATGTCGATGGCGCGCGGGCCGGGATTGGCGGCGCCGACATCGGCAAGCTGGCTGTAGAGGATCTTGTAGTTGCGGTTCGAGAAGATCATCACGCAGACATCGAGGTTCTCGCGCGCCATCGTCCACAGCGACTGGATCGTGTACATCGCCGAACCGTCGCCGATCATGCAGATGACCTTGCGATCGGGACAGGCGACCGCAGCACCGACGGCCACGGGACCGCCGAAGCCGATCGAGCCACCCATGTTGTTCAGCCAGTCGTGCGGCGGCGCGCCTGCGCTGAACGGGAAGAAACCGCGGCCCGTCGTCACCGACTCGTCGACCACGATGGCGCCTTCCGGCATCGTCGAACCGAGCGCCTGGCCAAGACCGTCGAGCGTGAACTTGCCCGTCGGACGATCCGGACGCTTCGCTTGCGCGACGACCGGCTTTTCGTTCATCGCGTCGAGTTCCTGCGCCAGCGCCTCCAGCGAACCGATGGGATCGCCCTCGACCGGGCAGAGCGTCGAGACCTCGCAGCCTTCGGGCACCAGCACCGAGGGCTTGCCGGGATAGGCGAAGAAGGCGGCGGGCGCCTTGGCGCCGCACAGCACCATATGCTTGGTGCCCTTCAGCATCTCGAGCGCCGTCTCGACCACGAAGTGCAGACGCAAGACGGGCACGCGACCCGCACCGCGCTCGATGCGCGCCGTGCCGCCCGCCGCCTGCACCTTGCAGCCGGTCTTGGCGGCGATCTTGCCGGCGAGCTCGAGACCCTTGGCGCGAAGCGCCCGGCCGCCGATGAACAGCATCGCATTGCCGCTCTTCAGCGCCTTGGCCGCAGCGACGACCGTCTCGTTCGACGGCTTCTGCGGCTGCGGAGTCTCGGGCGTCTCGGCCGCGCCATCGGCCTCGGTCCAGGCCGTGTCGGCCGGCAGGATCAGGGTGGCGATCTGGCCGGGCGCCACGCGCGCGGCCTGGATCGCGAGCGCACCGTCCTTGGCCACGGTCTTCGACGTCGGCGAGGTCTTCACCCAGTGCGAGAACGGCCGCGCGATGCCTTCGATGTCGGCGGTGAGCGGCGTGTCGTACTTGATGTGATAGAGCGCGTGCTCGCCCACGATGTTGACGATGCCCGAGCCCGCTTTCTTGGCGTTATGCAGGTTCGCCGCGGCATTAGCCAGGCCTGGCCCCAGATGCAGGAGCGTCGACGCCGGCTTGTCCTTCATGCGGTAGTAGCCGTCGGCCGCGCCCGAACAGACGCCTTCGAACAGGCCGAGCACACAGCGCATGCCCTCGACCCGGTCGAGCGCGCCGACGAAATGCATTTCCGACGTACCGGGATTGGCGAAACAGACCTCGACCCCGCCGTTCACCAGGGTCCGGACCAGGCTTTCCGCACCGTTCATCTCTAGCTCCCCAAGCACTGTAAGTGTGGCGGCACCCTAGGCCAGAGTCCGCGGCCAGTCACTGAAACCTTGCCAATCCTCAGCCGCACCGCGAGAGTTCCGGCCCCGATCGAGGAGCTTTTTCGCAATGTCGTTGATCCGCTCGGCAGGCGTATTTCTGGCCGCGCTCTTGATACTGATGACAGGCGGCCTGCCGACAGAAGCGCAGGAGCTCAAGATTGCGCTCAAGGCGGAGCCGGGCTCACTTGATCCGCAATATCAGAACATACCCGCCAACAATCAGATCGCGTTACAACTCTTCGATCCGCTGATTGCGCGCGACGCGCAACAACGGCCGGTACCGGCGCTGGCACTGTCGTGGGCACCCGTCAACGACACGCAATGGGAGCTGAAGCTTCGGCCCGACGTGAAATTCCACGACGGATCGCCCTTCACCGCCGAGGACGTCGTCTTCACCTTCGAGCGCGCCGCGAAGGTGCCGAACAGCCCCGCACCCTTCACCATGATCACGCGGCAGATCACGCGGCTCGAGATCCTCGATCCACTCACCCTGCGCATCACAACCGGGCAGCCCGCGCCTTTGCTGCCCTTCAATCTTGCCGGCCTGCCGATCCTGTCACATATCGCGGCGGCAGGCGGCGCGCCGGAAGGCAAGACGACGGCGGCGCTCGATCGCGGCGAGGGTTTGGTCGGCACCGGCCCCTTCAAGTTCGTCGAATGGAATCGGGGCACCGATCTCGTGCTGGCACGCAACGACGACTACTGGGGCCCGAAGCCCGCCTGGAGCAAGGTCACTTTCCGTATGCTCGCTCGCGCCGATCAACGGCTTGCCGCCTTGCGCGCGGGCGATGTCGACCTGATCGAGGAGCCGCCAACATCCGACCTGCCGGCGCTGCGCAAGGACGCCAAGCTCACCTTGGTCGAGGCCGTGTCGAACCGGGTGATCTTCGTCGCACTCGATCAGTTCGCCGAGCCTTCGCCCGGCATCCCGAACACCAACGGCAAGAATCCGCTGAAGGATAGACGCGTGCGACAGGCGCTGAGCTTTGCGATCGATCGCAAGGCCATCGCCGACAAGGTGATGGACGGCGCGGCCCAGCCCGCCGGCGATCTCTTGCCCTGGCCCGCCTTCGGCACGCGCCGGGACACGCAGCCCGATCGCTACGACGAGGGCGCCGCGCGACGGTTGCTCGCCGAGGCCGGATATCCGAAGGGCTTCTCGATCACCCTGGGCACGCCCAACGGCCGCTACCTCAACGATGTGAAGGTGGCGCAAGCCATTGCCGCGACCTGGACGCGCGCCGGCGTTAAGACCGAGGTCGAAAGCCCGCCGCCCGCCGAGTTCTTCCGCAATCGCGACGAGAGCCGCTACAGCGCCTATCTCGGCAGCTGGGGCAGCGAGACGGGCGAGATGTCCAATCCGCTGCGCATGCTGGTCGCCACGCCCAATCGCGAGCGCGGCATCGGCGCCAACAATCGCGGCCGTTACTCCAATCCGCAGGTCGACGCCAAGCTCGATGAGGCGCTGCGCACCGTCGACGACAAGAAGCGCGAGGCCTTGCTGCAGGAGGCCTCCAGGCTGGCGATGGCCGACGCGGGCATCCTGCCGCTCTATTTCGAGACTTGGGCGTGGGCGATGCGCAAGGGCATCACCTATACGGGCCGCGCCGACGGCGCGACCCTCGCCCAGTTCGTCAAGCCCGTCCCCGGCGCGGCGGCGCGCTAAGCGCTGGCGTTGCCCAGTTCGACCTGCACGAGGTTGACCCAGTAGGCCGCGCCCGTGGTCAGGATCTCGTCGCTGAAGTCGTAGAGCGGCGAGTGCACGTTCTGGCAGCCGCCTTCGCCGGTGCCGCCATTGCCGATCATGATGTAGGCGCCTGGCTTCTTCTCCAGCATGAAGGCGAAGTCTTCGGCGCCGGCAATCGGCGCGACGCTCGCCTGCACGTTCTCACGGCCAACCGTCAGCGCCGCCGCCTCGACGGCGATCTTGGTCTGGTCGGCAGCATTCACCAGAGCAGGATAGCGACGGTGATACTTGCTCACCGCCTCGCAGCCCGCCGCCAAGGCAATGCCGTCGGCCACTTCCTTGAGGCGTCGCTCGAGCAGCGCGCGTACATCGGCGGAGAAGCTGCGCGCCGTGCCCTTGATCAGCACCTCCGACGGAATGACGTTGGGCGAACCGGGCGTGCCGGCCGCGATGTGGCCGACGCTCAGCACTGCCGCCTGCGAGGGCGTCACGTTGCGGCCGATGATGCCCTGCACCGCGACGATGAACTGCGCCGCCGGAAAGGTCGGATCGGTGCCGCGGTCCGGCATCGCGCCATGACCGCCGGTGCCCTTGAAGGTCACTTCCCAGCTGTCGGACGAGGCAAGCATCGCGCCGGTGCGGATGGCGAAGTGGCCTTTCGGGAAGCCCGGCATGTTGTGCATGCCGTAGACGGCGTCGCAGTTGAACTTGTCGAACAGCCCTTCCTCGATCATCACGCGCGCGCCGCCGAGACCTTCTTCCGCCGGCTGGAAGATGAAGTGCACGGTGCCGGCGAAATCGGGCGCTGCGGCAAGGTGCTTCGCCGCCCCCAGCAGCATGGTGGTATGGCCGTCATGACCGCAGGCATGCATCTTGTTCGGGATCGTCGACGCGTAATCGAACTCGTTCTTCTCCTGCAGATGCAGCGCGTCCATGTCGGCGCGCAAACCGATGGTCTTCTGGCCCGGCCGCTTGCCCTTCAAGGTGCCGACGACGCCCGTCGTGGCGAGGCCACGATGCACCTCGATGCCCCACGAGGTGAGCTTGTCGGCGACGATCTGCGCGGTGCGCGTCTCCTCGAAGGCGGTCTCCGGATGGCGATGGATATCGCGACGGATCGAGGTCAGCTCGGAGGCGAAACCGGCAAGGCGGTCAGGGGTGATGTGTGACATGGCGGGAGACTAGCTCTCGCCGCCCAGCCTTGCCATAAGACTCCTGCACATCCGGGGGTTCGGAGAAGTCATGATGAAGTTCGGCAGAAGAAGGGCCGCAGCTTTTGCGGTCGCATTGGCGTTCCCAGGCGTTGCCGTCGCGGACCCGGCATCGGCGCAGGAACTCAAGATCGGCATCAAGACGGAACCGAGCGCGCTCGACCCGCAGTTCCACACGCTCAACCCGAACATCCAGGTTGCCGATCACTTCTTCGATGCCCTTGTCGCGCAGGACGCGAATCTCAAGCCGCAGCCGGCGCTCGCGGTTTCGTGGAAGACGATCGACGACACGACCTGGGAGTTCAAGCTCCGCCCCAACGTGAAATTCCACGACGGCTCGGATTTCACCGCCGAGGACGCGGTCTTCACCTTCGAACGCATTCCCAAGGTGCCGAACAGCCCGGGTCCCTACACGATCTACACGCGCTCGATGAAGAGCTTCGAGATCGTCGATCCGTTGACCTTGCGCATCCACACCAACGGCCCCGCGCCGTTGCTGCTGCTCGATCTCGCCGCGCTCCCGATCATGTGCAAGAAGGCGATGCAGGGCAGCGCGCCCGAAGGCAAGACGACGGCACAGCTCAATGCCGGCGACGGCCTGGTCGGCACCGGCCCCTACAAGTTCGTCGAATGGCAGCGCGGCAGCCGCATCGTCGGCGAGCGCAACGACAACTACTGGGGTCCCAAGCCCTACTGGCAGAAGATCATCCTGCGGCCGCTCACGAACAACACGACGCGCGTCGCGGCACTGCTCTCGGGCGATGTCGACATGATCGAGGATCCGCCGACGACCGATCTCGCCAAGCTGAAGAGCGATCCCAAGATCACGCTCGCCAAGGCGATCTCCAACCGCGTGATCTACATTGCCCTCGACCAGCACGGCGATCCGCCGATCGCCATTCCCGACACCAACGGCAAGAACCCGTTGATGGATCCACGGGTGCGCGAGGCGCTGTCGATCGCCATCGACCGCAAGGGCATCGACGACAAGATCATGGAAGGCGTGGCGATCCCCGCCGGCGACCTGCTGCCCTATCCGATGGGTGGCACCGCTAAGGACACGCCGGTCGATCCTTACGATCCCGCCAAGGCGAAGAAGCTGCTCGCCGATGCAGGCTATCCCAAGGGCTTCTCGATCACGTTGGGCACGCCCAACGGCCGCTACATCAACGATCTCAAGATCGCACAGGCCGTCGCCTCGATGTGGAGCCGCATCGGCGTGAAGACCGATGTCGACGCCAACGCCCCGCCGGTCTTCTTCAAGAACCGCGACTCGTTCAAGTACTCGGCCTATCTCGCGGGCTGGGGCGCCAGCACCGGCGAGCTCAGCAATGCGCTGAAGTCGCTGGTCGCCACGCCCGACCGCGCCAAGGGCATGGGCACGACCAACTCGGGCAAGCACTCCAACAAGGAGATGGACGCCAAGCTCGAGGAAGCGCTGGTCACCATCGACGACGCCAAGCGTGAGGCCCTGCTGGCCGACGCCTCGAAGATCCTGATGGCCGAGCACGGCATCATCCCGGTCCATTTCGAGGTCTCGGTCTGGGCGATGCGCAAGGGCCTCACCTACGCCGGCCGCGCCGACCAGAACACGTTCGGCTTCGACGTGAAGCCGGCGCAGTAACGGATGCTGGTCTACGTCATCCGCCGCCTGATGCAGGCGGTGCTGGTCATGGTGGTGATGTCGGCACTGGTCTTCGCCGGCATCTACCTGATCGGCGACCCGGTGACGATGATGATCAGCCCCGACGCCAGCGAGGCCGATCGGGCGGCGGTGCGCACCGCCCTCGGCCTCGACCAGCCGATGTGGGAGCAGTACCTCGTCTTCGTGAACGCCGCGATCCATGGCGATTTCGGCAAAAGCTTCCTCGCCGGCCAACCGGCGATGGGCCTGATCTTCGATCGCCTGCCCGCGACGCTCGAGCTCGCCTTCGCCTCGCTGGTGATCTCGCTCGTGATCGGCCTGCCGATGGGCGTCTACGCGGGCCTGCGACCCAACTCGATCGGCACCAAGACCATCATGACCGGCTCGATCCTGGGCTTCTCGCTGCCTAACTTCTGGGTCGGGCTGATGCTGATCATGACCTTCGCCGTCGTGCTGCCGGACATGATCTCCTGGTGGCCGCGCCTGCCCGCCTCGGGCCGCGGCACCACGGTCGATGTGCTCGGCGTACGCCTTTCGATCTTCACCCTCGACGGCTGGCGGCACCTGCTGCTGCCCGCGATCACGCTCGCGCTCTACAAGGGCGCCCTCATCGTGCGGCTTGCCCGCGCCACCGCGCGCGAAGTGTTGCCCATGGACTACGTGAAATTCGCGCGCGCCAAGGGCCTGAGTGAACGGCGCATCGTCGGCGTGCACGTCTTGAAGAACATCATGATCCCGATCGCCACGGTGAGCGGCCTGGAGTTCGGCCAGACCGTCGCCTTTGCCGTAGTGACCGAGACGGTCTTCTCTTGGCCGGGCGTCGGCAAGCTCCTGATCGATTCGATCCTGCTGCTCGACCGGCCGGTGGTCGTGGCCTACCTGGTGGTCATCGTCTTCTTCTTCGTGATCCTGAACCTCGTGGTCGATCTTCTCTATTCGGTGCTCGATCCCCGCGTGCGCCTGGAGAGCCGCGCGTCATGACGGACCAGGCGCTCGAACCGGCGGCCGTTGCCAAGCCGCAGACGCCGTTCCGCCGCATCGTCTCGGATTTCTGCGAGAACCGGCTCGCCGTCTTCGGCCTGGTGCTGGTGGCGGTTTCGATCTTCGTCGCCGTCTTCGCGCCGCTGATCTCGCCGCAGAACCCGTTCGACATCGCCAGTCTCGACCTGCTCGACGCCAAGTCGCCGCCGGGCACCGTCTCGAGCGATGGCTCGATGACCTATTGGCTGGGCACCGACGGGCAAGCGCGCGACATGCTGTCGGCGATCTTCTACGGCATGCGGATCAGCCTGTTCGTGGGCTTCGTCTCGGTGGCGGCGGCGCTTGCAATCGGCACGGCGATCGGCCTGATCGCGGCCTATGCCGGCGGCAGGCTCGACGCCTTCCTGATGCGCATCGTCGATATCATGCTGTCGTTCCCCTCGATCCTGGTGGCGCTGATCCTGCTGTCGCTGCTGGGTAAGGGCATCGACAAGGTGCTGATCTCGCTGGTGCTGGTGCAGTGGGCCTACTTCGCCCGCGCCGCCCGGGGTGCCGCCTTGGTCGAGCGCAACAAGGAATATGTCGAGGCCGCGACCTGCTTGGCGCTGCCAACGAGCCGCATCGTGTTCCGCCACATGCTGCCCAACTGCCTGCCCTCGCTGATCGTGATCGCGACCATCACTTTGGCGCGCGCCATCGCGCTGGAGGCGACGCTCTCCTTCCTCGGCGTCGGCGTGCCGGTGACGGAGCCGTCGCTCGGCATGCTGATCGCCAATGGCTTCGAGTTCCTGCTCTCGGGCAGCTACTGGATCAGCTTCTTCCCCGGTATCGCGCTCGCCATCGCCATTGTCGGCATCAACCTCGCGGGCGATCAGCTGCGCGACGTGCTCAATCCGCGGAACCTGCGATGAGCTCCCCTGCCCTCGCCGTAAAAAACCTGCGCACGCACTTCTTCACCAAGGAAGGCGTGGCCAAGGCGGTCGACGGCGTCGATTTCGAGGTGGCACCGGGCGAGGTGCTGGGTCTGGTGGGCGAATCGGGCTCGGGCAAGACCGTCACCGGCTTCTCGATCCTGGGCCTGATCGATCCGCCCGGCCGCATCGTCGAAGGCTCCTCCATCCGCTTCAACGGTGAGGAGCTCACGACGGCGAAGCCCGAACGGTTGCGCGCGATTCGCGGGGCGGAGATCGCGATGATCTTCCAGGACCCGATGATGACGCTCAATCCTGTCCTGCGCGTCGACACGCAGATGATCGAGACCGTGCAGGCGCATGTGAGAGTGAGCCGGAGAGAGGCCCGCAAACGCGCCCGTGCCGCCCTCGTGCAGGTCGGCATCCCCTCGCCGGACGAGCGGCTCAACGCCTATCCGCACCAGTTCTCTGGCGGCATGCGCCAACGTGTGGCGATCGCGATCGCGCTGCTGCACAAACCCAAGCTGATCGTGGCCGACGAGCCCACCACCGCACTCGATGTCACCATCCAGGGCCAGATCCTGTTCGAGGCCCAGCGGCTCTGCCGCGAGTCGGGAACGGCGATGATCTGGGTGACGCACGATCTCGCCGTCGTCGCCGGCCTCGCGGACCGCATCGCGGTCATGTATGCCGGCCGCATCGTCGAGATGGGCCGCACCGCCGACATCATCGAGCGGCCGATGCACCCCTACACCAAGGGCCTGATCGGCTCGGTGCCGTCGCAGAACACGCGCGGCCACCGGCTTGCGCAAATTCCCGGCATGACACCCTCGCTTCTCAAGCTGCCGGCGGGCTGTTCCTTCAAGTCGCGCTGCCCGATCGCCGTCGACAAATGCAACGAGATGCCGACGCTGGAAGAGCACCGGCCCGGCCATTGGGCGCGTTGCTGGCGCGCCGCGGCCTGAACGAGGGGGAGAGCGACATGATCGACAGGCGTTCGATGATGGTGGGAGCGGCGGCTCTGCTGGCGCTGACCACGACGGCCGAGGCCCAGGATGCGGCCAAGGAGGCGACCACGCTGCGCGAGGAGCTGATGGGCCTCGAAAAGGGCAGCTGGGGTTTCATGCGCGACAACAATGCCGCCGGCATGCGCAGCTTCCTTGCCGACGACGCCCTGCTGATCTTCGGCGACGGCAAGCGCTACAACAAGCGCGAGTTCCTGGCGATGATGCAGGACTTCAAACTGACCGGCCTCACCATCGAGCCGACCTATGCCGTGCGCATGATCAGCCCCGACGTGGCGACCCTGCTCTATCGCGTAACCTACACCAGCACCTTCAAGAACGGCCCGGCCGAGACCGCCAAGGTGATCTCCTCCAGCGTCTACGCGCGTCGCAACAACACGTGGTACAGCGTGCTCTACCAGGAGACGCCGCAGAAATGACGGAGACGATCCTCCAGCTCCGCGGCGTCACCAAGCGCTTCGTCCAGAAGGTCGATCTCGCCGGCAAGATCGCTCACGTGATGGGCGCGCATGTACGCGAGACGGTCGTGCAGGCCGTGTCCGACGTCGATCTCGATGTCGCGGAGGGAGAAGTCGTGGGGTTGGTCGGCGAGTCAGGTTGCGGCAAGAGCACGCTCGGCCGGATCGTGGCCGGCATCATGCCGCAGACCGCGGGCATAATGAGCTGGCGCGGCAAGGACGTCGGCACCATGACCGGAGCCGACAAGCGCGCCTGGCAACTAGCCGTGCAGATGATCTTCCAGGACCCCTTCGCCTCGCTCAATCCCAGGCTGCGCGTGTCTGAGATCGTGGGCGAAGCGCCGCGGGTGCACGGGCTGGTGGCGCGCGGCCAGCAGGCCAGTTACGTCGCCGACACGCTCCACCAGGTCGGCCTCGATCCAAGCTACGCCAGCCGCTATCCGCACCAGTTCTCGGGCGGCCAGCGCCAGCGCATCGGCATTGCCCGCGCTCTTGCCGTGAAGCCCGCCTTCATCGTCTGCGACGAGGCGGTCGCCGCTCTCGACGTGTCGATTCAGGCGCAGGTGCTGAACCTCTTCATGGATCTGCGCGAGGAGCTCGGCCTCACCTATCTCTTCATCAGCCACAATCTCGCGGTCGTGGAGCATCTCTCCGACCGCGTCGCCATCATGTATCTCGGCCGGCTGGTCGAGATCGCCAGGGCCGATGAGCTGTTCGCCCGGCCGAACCATCCCTACACCCAGGCGCTGTTGGCCGAAGTGCCCAAGCTCGAGGCGAGCCAGCGCACCTACAAGCCGATCGCGGGCGAGTTGCCCTCGCCGCTCGACCCGCCGCCGGGCTGCGCCTTCCACCCCCGCTGCCCCCACGCCTTTGCCCGCTGCAAGGTCGAGCGTCCGGCACTGAAAGAGGTGGCGCCCGGCCACGTCAGCGCCTGCCATTTGAACGATGCATAAAAGAAAACGGCGAGACCAGTTTCCTAGTCTCGCCGCTTCGCACGCACCTTCGCCAAGCGTTCGTCGCGCTCGCCGCGGGGCGCGGCTGGCCACTACCCCTTGCGGGGCCGCGTGTAGCCGGTGAGCTGCGGGATCCCCGCCCGCCATCACCATCCTCGGGGCGCGTCCTGTCCATGCGCATGGACCGTTCGCATCGGACCCCGGCACCGGTTTCCCGTCACACACTCCCCTCGAGAGGAGGTGCGGTGCGCCGTCGAAGACGACTTCGGCGGAGCACTCCCGAGCCCATCAGCGGCTTTCGCCACCGCGAGGAACCTTACGGTCCCTCTCTCCATCCGATCTCCGCTTTCGCCGATACCGAATGTCGTGAGAAGAACCATGTGCCTCTACACGCAACCCGACAAGCACGAGATTGACGGGGTTCCGGTGAGTCAGCGGGATAACGTGGATGGTTTTGCACGCCCTACTACAGAGGGTGGCGCGAGCGGCCCCAACGCGCTAAATCCCGCGCCGCCATGATCCTTTTTCCGGCTATTGATCTCAAAGATGGCAAATGCGTCCGCCTCCTGCGGGGCGACATGGCGCGCGCCACCGTCTTCAACGACAGTCCCGCCGCGCAGGCCAAGGCCTTCGCCGCGGCAGGCTGCGAATGGCTGCATCTGGTCGACCTCAACGGCGCCGTCGAAGGCTACCCGGTGAACCAGGCGGCGGTGCAGGAGATCCTGAAAGCCGTCCAGGTCCCGACCCAACTCGGCGGCGGCATCCGCACCATCGAGGCCATCGCGCGTTGGCTGGAGGCGGGCGTGCAGCGCGTGATCCTGGGGACCATCGCGGTGAAGGAACCGGGCCTGGTGAAGGCCGCCTGCAAGCAGTGGCCGGGCCAAGTCGCGGTCGGCATCGATGCGCGCGACGGCATCGTCGCCGTCGACGGCTGGACCAAATCGAGCACGGTGCGCGCCCTCGATCTTGCGCTGCGCTTCGAGGACGCGGGCGTCGCGGCGATCATCTATACCGACATCGAACGCGACGGCGCGATGGGCGGCGTCAATGTCGACGCCACGATCACGCTCGCCCAGCATCTCACCACGCCGGTGATCGCTTCGGGCGGCGTGAGTTCGCTCGATGATCTGCGCGAGCTGCGGCCCGCCGAGGAGCATGGCATCGTGGGCGCCATCGTCGGCCGCGCTCTCTACGACGGCCGGGTCACCGTGCCCGACGCCATCCGCGTGCTGAAGGGCGAGTGAGCGGCATGCTCAAGGTCCGCATCATCCCCTGCCTCGACGTGAAGGACGGCCGCGTGGTCAAGGGTGTGCAGTTCGTCGACCTGCGCGACGCCGGCGACCCGGTCGAGCAGGCCCGGGTCTATGACAAGGCGGGCGCCGACGAGCTCACTTTCCTCGACATCACGGCGAGCCACGAGAACCGCGACACCATCCTCGATGTGGTGGGCCGCACCGCCGAGCAGTGTTTCATGCCGCTGACGGTGGGCGGTGGCGTGCGCACGGTCGAGGATATCCGCAAGCTCCTGCTGGCCGGCGCCGACAAGGTGTCGATCAACTCCGCCGCCGTGGCGCGGCCGGAGTTCGTGAAGGAAGCCGCCGAGAAATACGGCGACCAGTGCATCGTGGTGGCGATCGACGCGCGCCAGACCGCGCCCGGCACGTGGGAGGTCTTCACCCACGGCGGCCGCAAGGGCACCGGACTGGATGCAATCGACTGGGCCAGGCGCATGGTGAGCAATGGCGCGGGCGAGATTCTGCTCACCTCCATGGATCGTGACGGTACCAAGTCAGGCTTCGATCTCGCCCTCACCCGCGCGGTGTCCGATGCCGTGTCCGTGCCGGTTGTCGCTTCGGGCGGCGTCGGCTCGCTCGACGATCTGGTCAACGGCGTCACCGAGGGCCACGCTTCCGCGGTGCTCGCCGCATCGATCTTCCACTTCGGCCAGTTCACCATTGCGCAAGCGAAGGAACATCTGTCGCAGGCCGGCGTTCCCATCCGGCAAATCTCGCATCGGGCGTGATTTTAGCGTAGAGTGCCCATCACCGCCCGATTCAAGAGGCGTTGAGAGTTCCCCCTCGGATGGCCAAGAAGAAGAAAGCGAAGAAGAAGGCGCTCAAGAAGCGCGATACCGACAGCGGCGCCGAGGCGCACGTGCTCGATCGGCTCTATGCCGTCATCGACGGCCGCAAGCATGCCGACCCCGACTCGTCCTACACCGCCCGCCTGTTCAGCCGCGGCCGCCAGCAGATCGCCAAGAAGCTGGGCGAGGAAGCGGTCGAGGCTCTGATCGAAGGCATTCGCGGCGACAAGCCTAAGCTGATCGGCGAGAGCGCCGATATGCTCTACCACCTGCTGACCCTGTGGGCCGCGACCAACGTGAAGCCTCATTCGGTCTGGGCGGAACTGGCACGGCGCGAGGGCATTTCCGGCATTGCAGAGAAGGCAGCGCGCAAGCACAAGTGAAGGCGCGCGTTTTGGTCCAGCGCGAGGAATCCTGCTTGCTGCCCTACGATCGCAACAACGTCTTTGCCCGCATTCTGCGAGGCGAGCTGCCGTGCCAGAAGGTCTACGAGGACCAGTTCGCGCTCGCCTTCCATGACATCCATCCGCTCGCGCCGGTGCATGTGCTGGTGATCCCGAAAGGCGAGTACGTCTCCAACGCCGATTTCAGCGCCAACGCCCCCGCCCAGCTGATCGTGGGCTTCTGGCGCGCCGTCGGCGCCATCGCCCGCCAGCTCGGGCTCGAGGAACAGGGCTATCGGCTGGTCGCCAACCACGGCCCGAACGGCGGCCAGCTCGTGTTCCACTTCCATGTCCACCTGTTCGGCGGACGGCAGATGAGCCATCGCATGGGCAACATGCCGAGGCCGGACGACAAGTGATCGGCCGCCGCACGCTGCTGGGCGGCGTATGCGCTCTGCCCGCACGCACGGCGCTTGCGCAGGGGCAATGGCAATACCGACCGACCGGCGTTGTCCATCGCGAGCTGCGGTTCCCCGGTGCGGCGGGCGTGACTCTCGCGGGCACCCTCACCTTGCCCCTGACCACCGAGATCCAGCGCGTGCCGGGCGTGGTGATGATCGCGGGCAGCGGGCCGACCGACCGCGATGGCAACAACCCGCTGATCCCGGTGCGTGTCGATCTCCTGAAGCAGCTCGCCGAGTTGCTGGCGCGCGCCGGCATCGCCTCGCTGCGCTACGACAAGCGCGGCCTCGGGGCCTCGACGCCGGCGCCGCGCGACAGTCTGCAGAGCATGGAGCGCTTCACCGCCTGGAACCTCTTCGTCGAGGATGCGCGCGCCGCGCATGCCGAGCTGCTTCGCCATGACGAGATCAAGAGTTACGCCACGGCCTTCCTCGGCCATAGCGAAGGCGGGCTGCTGGCCCTCGCGGCAACCGCCGAAATGGGCAAGAGCGGCCCCTATGCGCTGGTGTTGGCGGGAACGCCGGGCCTGCCGCTGCACGCTCTCTTGCGCGCCCAGATCGAACGCAGCGCGCCGCAGCTCGTTGCGGCGGCCGAGCGCGTGATGGATGTTGCGATCGGCACCGGCCACGTCCCTCTAAATGTACCGAAAGCGCTGCAGCCCGATTTCCCGTCCTATCTCGGGCCGTTCCTGCAAGGGGCGCTGACCTTCGATCCGGCAAAGACGGCGGCATCGCTGGACGCGGTCTGCCTGCTGCTACAGGGCGGCGCCGACACCCAGGTCGTGCCCATGCGGGATGTCCAGCCACTGGTCGATGCGCTCGCCCGACGCAACAAACCCGCCGAAGTGCTCGTGGTGCCGAATGTCAGCCACAACCTGAAGCCGGTGACTGGGCCGGACGATCCGGGTTTCGCGGGCCCGGTGGCACAGCCTATCGCGAGCAAGCTCACAAGCTGGCTCAGTCGCGTTCTCGGAGCCTGAGCACGCCGCGCGCATTTCCAGTCAGATGGAAATCGCTCTAGCGCAGATTGCCGGTGTGCCCCAGTGAATAGCGGCCGGGCTGCGGCCAGACGGCGAGACCGTGCGGCTCGCGGCCGACCCTGATCTTGTCGACCGCACCCGAGGCCGTGTCGATGCGGTAAACCTCGTCGTCGAAGCGGCCGGACAGCCAGAGATATTTGCCGTCGGCGCTGACATTGCCCATGTCCGGGCTGCCGCCGCCGGGGATCGGCCAGGTCGCCGTGACCTTGCGCGTGGCGAAGTCGATCACCGACACGCTGCCCTTGGCGACGCCGCGGCCCACCGCCATTTTATTTGTGCCGCGGTTGGCGACATAGAGCGACTTGCCGTCACGGCTGGGATAGAGGCCGTGCGCGCCGACGCCGGTCGGGATGAAGCCGATCTGCTTGAAGGACTCGCCGTCGACCACGTGCACGCCGTCGGCGATCATATCGGCGATGAAGAACAACTTACCGTCGGGCGAGATGCGCACGTCCTGCGGCATGCCGCGCGTGACGCAGATCTCGCCGCCCGTGTCCGTCGTGGCGATGATCGTCACCGGCTGCTTCTTCTCGAAGGCGGCGAGTTGCGCCACGACGTCGGGCCGCGTGTAGAACGGGCTCAGCATCAGGGTGCCGACGACCGTGCGGTTCACCATGTCGATCTTGGTGATGGCGCCGTCGAACTCGCAGGTGAAGAGCGCGTACGTGCCGTCGATCGCGAAGTCGGCGTGGTTGACGCCGGCGCATTTGGGCACGCGAATCGAATAGTCGAGCTTGAGCGTGTGCGGATCGCGGAAGTCGAGGCGCTTCAGCTCCTCGGCGACGACGATCGCCTCCTTGCCGTCCGGCGTGAAATAGAGATTGTAGGGGTCGTCCACGGCCACTGCCGGACCGGGGCGGCCCGTGTACGGATCGATCGGCGTCAGGCTGCCGTCAGTACGGCCTTCGGCGTTGTTGGCGACCCAGAGAGTCTTGAGGTCCCACGACGGCACGACGTGCTGCGGATTGCGGCCGACCTTGAACGTGTCGACGACAGTGAGCGTCGCGGGATCGATCACCGACACCGAGTTCGAGCGCCGGTTGGGCACGTAGATGCGCGGCAGCGCGCCTTGCACGACGGGGCTGAGCTTGCCCGCCTGCGTCTCGCTGTAGAGGTTTGTCGGATCGATCACCGGCGGCATGCCGGGTACCGTGGCAATGCGCCCGGAGCTGTTGCCGGAACTGCTCCCGGTCTGGGCCGAGGCGAGCAAAGCCGCCGCGCCGAAGGCGATGGCGGCCAGAGGGAAGAAGAGAAGCAGACGACGCTTACTCATGGGGTCAACGCTGATCCTGCCGTGCCTTGCGAATGGCGGCTACACTTTCCGTGATGATGGGCTCGACGCCAAGCTGACCGAGCGCCGCGGTCGAGGGCCGGGCGTCGCCCAGCACACCGACCGCCGCACCATGGGCCGCCGCGAGCTGATCGGCACGCACGGCCGACGGGTCGATCGCCAGCATCAGCGAGGTATCGGCGGTGCCGGCATGGGTGCCGATCTCGGCCTCGCTCAGGCCCTTGGCACGCAAAGCGCGCACATAAGCCGTCTGGGTGGCTGCGTAATACTCGGGAATGAAATGCGCACGCGTCGTGCTCTTGGCCCATTCGTGGTTGAGCTCGGCGGCGACGGATTTCAGTGCCGACTGATAGCCGCCATGGTCGCCCAGCAGCACGATGTGATGGAAGCCCGCCTGCTTGAAACTCTGCGCGGCGGCCGCGACCGTGGCCTTGAAGGCCGACTCGGGGATCGAGATGGTGCCAGGAAAGCGCATGTGCTCGGTCGGCGGCGAGATATTGCCCTCGGGTACATAGGCCAGCACCGGCGCCACCAGCGTATCGCCCAGCGCGGCTGCGATGCGGCCGGCGAGCACGTGGGCGCGGATATTGTGCTTGCCCAGTGCCATTTGTGGCCCGCTCTGCTCGGTGCCGCCCACAGGGATGATGATGGTGGTGGTCGTCCCGGCGGCCAGCGCATCGCGCAGCTCGGTCCAGGTCAGATCTTCGAGATAGAGACTACGCGTGGCCGCTTGCGCGCCCGGGCCGACCGGACCGAGGCACAAGGCGACCAGAAGAGACACGACCAGCGCAGCCCGCATCGACGCCCCTCCAAGGGCGATGGGCCTTCTACGCTAAAGGGTATCTGGCCGCCAGTGTCAGCCGATGTGATCGAGCCTGCGAAGGCTTTTTTTACGCGCACTGTGGCTTTGCGGTCCCGTGCCGCAGCTTCTCACGCCGCCAACACGGCGCGCGGTTCAGCGCGGCGATAGCTGAGCGCCTCGGCAATGTGCAGGCGGCGGACCGCGTCCGAGCCGTCGAGGTCGGCCAGGGTGCGGGCGACGCGGAGCGTGCGGTGCCAGGCGCGGGCGGAGAGACCAAGCCGCTCGGCCGCACGGGTGAGCAGCGCCCGACCCTCGGCGTCAGGCTCGGCGATGGCGGCGAGGAGCTGGCCGTCGGTGTCGGCATTGCAGCGCGGCTTGCTCCAGCCGCGCGCGAGGTCGCTCAACAGGCCGGCCGTGGGCTCCGCCTCAACCTGCAGGACCTTGCCTTTGCGCTCGACGGCCGCCAGCCGCTCGCGCTGGACGGTGCGCGCCGCCGCCACGCGGGCTGCGACGTCGGCCGAGCTTTCGGCCGGCGGCGGCAAGGCGAGATCGGCGGCCTCGACCTTGGGCACGTCGATGCAGAGGTCGATGCGGTCGAGCAACGGGCCTGACAACTTGCCCTGATAGTCGACGCCGCATCGCGCCCGGCCACAGGCGCGCCCCGGATCCATGAGATGCCCGCAGCGGCACGGGTTCATCGCGGCAACGAGCTGGAAGCGGGCAGGATAGGTCACGTGGGCGGCGGCGCGGGCGACGCTGACACGGCCGGTCTCGAGCGGCTGGCGCAGCGCTTCGAGAGCAGCGCGGGCGAATTCCGGCAGCTCGTCGAGGAACAGTACGCCGTGATGGGCGAGCGACACCTCGCCAGGCCGGGCCCGCGCCCCGCCGCCAATCAACGCCTGCAAGGTCGCCGAGTGATGCGGATCGCGAAAGCTCCGCCGACGCGAAAGCTTGCCGTCGCCGCCCTCGCCCGCCAGCGAGCGCACCATGGTCGCTTCCAATGCCTCGTCGGGCTGCAGAGAGGGCAAAAGGCCGGGCAAGCGCGCCGCCAGCATTGACTTGCCCGAGCCCGGCGGGCCGATCATCAAAAGATTGTGCCCGCCGGCGGCTGCCACTTCGAGCACACGCTTGGCTGTTTCCTGGCCTTTGATCTCGGACAGATCGGGATAAGCGAGCGCATCGTCCGACATCAGGGCCTGCGGCGTGGGCAGGGTCTGCTGGCCCCGCAGGTGATTGATCAGGGCGAGCAGCGAAGGCGCGGCGAGCACCGCGGGACGCTCGCGTTCTTCCGCCGGCTCGAAGCCGCCCCACGCCGCCTCACCCCCGCAGGCAGCGGGGCAAATGATGCCGCGTCCGCCATTCGCGGCGGCGATCGCGGCGGGCAGCACGCCCGGCACGCGGATCAGGCTGCCATCGAGGGCCAGCTCGCCCAGCGCCACGAAACCCGTCACGCTTTCCTTGGGCACCACGCCCATTGCCGCGAGGAGACCGAGCGCGATCGGCAGATCGTAGTGGCTGCCTTCCTTGGCGAGATCGGCCGGGGAAAGATTGACCGTCACCCGTTGGGCCGGCAGTGACAACCCGATCGCCCGCAACGCCGCCCGGATGCGCTCGCGGCTTTCGCCGACCGCCTTGTCCGCCAGCCCGACCATGGCAAAGGCGAGGGTGCCCGGCGCCACCATCACCTGCACGTCGATCGGCAGGACATCGACACCCTGGAAAGCCACCGTCCGCACCCGCGCCTGCATCCCGTTCTCCTATCGTCCGAAACGGAACAATTATAGAACGTATATGATATAAGTAAATCTCGTATAAGTTGTATCGACGATCCAGAGGCAGGCTGGTTGAATGCGTGCGCCATGCGACGTCGTTCGTTGTTTCCCTTTATCGCCGGCGTGCTGGCCGCGCCCGCGGCCTATGCCTGGCCGGATCAGCCGGTGCGGGTGGTCGTACCGTTCACGCCAGGGACCGGGCCTGACATCATCGGCCGGTTCGTGGCCGAGAAGCTGTCGCCGCGCGTGGGCCAGCCGGTGGTCGTCGACAATGTCGCCGGCGCCTCGGGCAATATCGGCAGCGCGCAGGTGGCACATGCCAAGCCCGACGGACTCACGGTCATGTCGTCGGTCAATACGCTGGTGATGAACGCGAGCCTCTACAGGAACCTGCCCTATGATCCGGTGAAGGACTTCGCGCCATTGACACTCACCGCCTGGGGTGCGCTGGTGCTGGTCGCCAACCCGAAGCAGACGCCGAACACGCTCGGCGAACTGGTCGCCGCCGCGAAAGCCAATCCTCGGACGCTGACCTACGGCAGCCCGGGCGTCGGCACGCCGCATCACCTCTCGATGGCATTGGTGGAATCGATGGCCGGCATCGAACTGGTGCACGTCCCCTATAAAGGCACGGCGGGAGCGGTGCAGGACCTGCTGAGCGGGCAGATCGGTTACATGTTCCTGCCGGTCCATGTCTCCGCGCAGTACATCAAGGCCGGCAAGCTGAAGGCCATCGCCGCCGGCAGCCCCAAGCGCCTGCCGCAGCTGCCCGACGTGCCGACCCTGATCGAGCAGGGCCTGGTCGGCGCCGATGTCGACATGTGGTACGGCCTGTTCGCGCCCAGGGGCACGCCGGCGGATATCGTGGCGCGCTACAACAAGGACGTGACGGCGATCCTCGAGGCGCCGGAGGCGAAGAACGTGTTCGAGGCGCAAGGACTGCTGCCCACGACCTCGACGCCCGAGGAGCTTGCGCAGATCGTCGTGCGCGACCGCGATCGTTGGGCCGCGGTCGTCGCCAAACGCGGAATCACGCCCGAATGAGCGACTCTTCTTGCGATGTGCTGATCGCCGGCGGCGGGATCGGCGGCCTGACCCTGGCGCTCAGCCTCCACCAGGCAGGCGTCTCCTGTTGCGTGTTCGAAGCCGCGCCCGAGATCCATCCGCTGGGCGTCGGGATCAACATCCTGCCACACGGCATGCGCGAGCTCACCGAACTCGGCCTCGCCGACAAGCTCGCTGCGCGCGCCATCGAGACCCGCACGCTCGCCTACTACAGCCGCTACGGCCGGCCGATCATTAGCGACCAGCGCGGCCGCTATGCCGGCTACGACTGGCCGCAGCTCTCCATCCATCGCGCCGACCTGCACAAGGTGCTGCTCGATGCCGTCCATGAGCGGTTGGGCAAAGATGCGGTGAAGCTTGGCCATCGCCTGGTGAAGATCGACCAGGACGGTGCCGGTGTGACCGCACATTTCGACAACGGCCATGTCGAGACGGGCAAGGTCGCGATCGGTTGCGACGGCATCCATTCGGCCGTGCGCCGCCAGCTTTTCCCCGACGAAGGTCCGCCCAAATATTCCGGCGTCAACATGTGGCGCGGCGCGGTGCACTGGCCCGCCTATCTCGGCGGCGACACCATGCTGTCCTCGGGCTGGATGACGGTCGGCAAGACGGTGATCTATCCGATCCGTGCCGGCACACCGGAGACCGCCGGCAAGCCTCTGATCAACTGGGTCGCCGAGCTCGAGCGGCCCGAGGCTGTACGGCAGGACTGGACCGGCCGCGGCCGGCTCGAGGACATGATGCCGGCCTTCGCCAACCTCAAATTCGACTTCCTCGACATCACAGGCATGATCGAGGCGACCGAGGAGATCCTCGAATACCCCATGGTCGACCGCGACCCGCTGGAGCGCTGGAGCTTCGGCCGGCTCACGCTGCTGGGCGATGCCGCCCATCCGATGTACCCGCGCGGTTCCAACGGCGCCGGCCAGGCGATCGTCGACGCGCGCTTCCTCACCGGCCAGATCAGGAAACTCGGCGCCACGCCGGAGGCGCTCATCGCATATGAGGCCGTGCGCAACCCCGCCACGGCCAAGGTCGTGCTGACCAACCGCAGCGATCCGCCCGACGCAATTCTGCGTGAGGTCTGGACCCGTTCGGGCGGCAAGGACTTCGCCCGCATCGAGGACGTCATGCCGACAGGCGAATTGCAAGCAATCCTCGACCGCTACAAGAAGGTGGCGGGTTTCGATCGCGAGACATTGCGCAACCGTCCCAGCTTCGTCTGACCTCCCTCCCTGTGTATAGTCGCCCGGGGGTTCGCTGGGGGCGACGATGGGTCTGCCGACAACTACCAGGTGAAGCGACAAGGCATCCTTGGCGCCGCGGCGACACGCGCCGGCGTATCTGCGCGGGGTAAGCTCAGCCCCGACACCCTTCAATTTCGTGCCGGAAAACAGCTCGGCCGAGGCGCTGGGTGTCGTCATTCCTGAAGGCCTGAGGGCCGCCGCCGATGAGGTATTCGAGTGAAGCGTCGTTATCTGCTGACCGCCAGCCTGGCCGCGGGCCTTCCGTCCACCACCCGCGCACAGCCCGCTTCGCTACCGCGCATCGCCTATGTCAGCGGCCGCTCGCTCGGCACCGACGGGCACCTGCTTCAGGCCTTCCGTCAGGGGTTGCAGTCCGAAGGCTTCATCGACGGCCAGAACGTCGTCATCGATGCGCGCTGGGCCGACGGCGACTTCGGCAAGGTGCCGGGGTTCCTGAAGGAACTGATCGCGCTCAAGCCGAAGCTCATCGCCGCGGTCGGCGGCAATCCGGTGGCTGTCGCAGCCAAGCAGGCGACCTCGACCATTCCGGTGGTGTTCAGTGCTGGAGCCGATCCGACGGAGATCGGTCTGGTGAGCAGCCTCAACCGGCCCGAGGGCAACCTGACCGGCATCACGCTGTGGGCCGGCGAGCTCGACGTCAAACGCCTCGACCTTCTGCGCGAGATGGTACCCGGCGCGAAGAAGGTGGCGTTGCTCACCAACCCGACCAATCCGGGCGCGGACAAGGAACGGCAGGCGATGGAGGCCGCGAGCGGCCCGCTCGGTATCACACTCGACATCTTCAACGTCACCAGCACGGCCGAGATCGACCGCGCCTTCGCGCAGATGCCGGCCGGTCGGTTCGATGCGTTGGCCGTGGTGGGCGATGCCTTCCTGATCAGCCGGCGCGACAAGATCGTGGGGCTGGCGGCACTCAAAGCGCTGCCGGCCATCTATCCCGCACGCGAATTCGCCGAAGGCGGCGGGCTCGCGAGCTACGGCACGCGCTGGGCCGACATGTACGTGATCGTGGGCCGCTATGCCGGTCGAATCCTGAAAGGCGCCAAGCCCGCCGACCTGCCGGTGCAGCGGCCGACCTCGTACGAGCTGGTGATCAACCAGCGCACGGCCAAAAAGCTCGGCCTCAACCTGCCGCAGATCCTGCTCGCCCGCGCCGACCAGGTGATCGAATGAAGCGGCGCGCCCTGCTGGCCGCTCTGGCGGGCTTGCCCGCCGCGGCACAAGCGCAAACGGGCGCGACCAAAGTCGTGGGCTTCATGCACAGCGGCAAGCCCAGCTATCTGCCCGCCATCATGGAGCGACTGCGCAAGAGCCTCGCCGAGCAGGGCTTCGTTGACGGCAAGAACCTGCGCATCGAAACCCGCTTCGCCGCAGGCCACTACGAGCGCGTCCCGATGCTCGCCAGGGAGCTGTTGGACCTGAAGGTCGATGCCGTGCTGGCCGTCGGTGGCTCCGAGCCGGTCAATGCCTTCAAGGCAGCGACCTCGACCGTGCCGATCGTGTTCATGAGCGCCATCGACCCCCTGCGCATGGGCATCGTCGCAAGCCTCAGCCGGCCCGGCAGCAACGTCACCGGCATCAGTCTGGTCGGCGCGTCGCTCGAGCCCAAGCGTCTCGAAGTGCTGGCGCAGCTCGTGCTGGGAAAGGAACCGCTCAGCGCGCTGGTGAATCCCAAATATCCAAGCGTCAGCGAACAGATAGCGTCGCTGCGCGCCGCTGCGGCAACCATCGGCCGGCCGATCGAGTTCGTGCAAGCGACGACCACCGCCGAGATCGACGCCGCGATGAAGAGCGCGGCCGACCATCGTTACGCCGGCGTGGTCCAGGCGCAGGACCCGCTTTTCGCCAGCAGCATCCCGCAGATCGCCGCCGCCGCGGCACGCGAGAAGCTGCCCGCCGTCTATCAGGGCCGCGAGTTCGTCGAACTGGGTGGACTTGCAAGCTATGGCACCAACTTCGTAGCCGCCTTCGGTGATGCCGGCACCTATCTCGGGCGCATCCTGAAGGGCACCAAGCCCGCCGACCTGCCGGTGATGCAGCCGACCCGCTTCGAACTCGTCGTCAACCTCAAGGCTGCGCGCACCATCGGCCTCGAAATTCCGGCCAGCGTCACCTCCACCGCCGACGAGGTCATCGATTGAAAAGGCGCACGCTCCTCGTCGCAGCCACGGCCCTGGCCCTCGCGGCGCTGCCGGCGCGCGGGCAAGCCATGCCGCGGGTGGGCTTCCTGGTGGCGGGCGACGCGGAGCCCGCCTGGACTTTGTTCCGAAAGGAAATGGCGGCGCCGGGATACGTGGAAGGCCGCACCATCGCCTACGAGTTCCGCCAGGCCGACGCCGACAGCGGCAAGCTCGACCTGTTCGCGGCCGAGTTGGTGCGCCTCAAGGTCGATGTGCTCGTGCCCATCCTGTCACCCGCGATCGTGGCCGCGCGCAAGGCGACGTCGGCTATCCCGATCGTCTTCTTCGGTGCGGCACCCGATATCGACGGCATCACCAACGTGGCGCGGCCCGAGGGCAACCTCACTGGCATGTTCAGGCCAAGCGCGACCCTGGCCGGCAAGGGCCTGCAACTCTTCCATTCGATCAAGCCCGGGATGACACGCTTTGCAGCGCTGCTGAACGAACGCGATCCCTTCCATGTTCCACTGCAGCGCGACATCCAGGCCGCGGCCGACGCCGAAAAGGTCGAACTTCTGCCGATCCTCGTGACGGCCCCCGGGACCCTGGCCCAGCACTTCGAGTCGATGGTGGCCGACCAGGTCACCGGCGTGATCGTGCAGCCGAGCCTTGGCCTCGCGACTGCGGCGGAGTTGGCGTTGAAGGTCCGAATGCCCGCGATCTCGTTCCGGCGCGAATTCGCCGAGGCCGGCGGCTTCTTCTCCTACGGCGCCGACCAGCCGGCGGGCTCGGTCGACCGGGTCCTGAAGGGGGCCGCGCCTGCCAGCCTGCCGGTGCAGCAGGCCACGCGCATGGAACTGGTCGTCAACCAGAAGACGGCCCGGACACTCGGGATTATGCTGCCTCCCATGTTTCTCGCCCAGGCCGACGAGGTCATCGAGTGAGGCGCGGCCTCTTCCTCAAGTACGTGATCCTGTTCGTCGCGCTGGTGACGGGCGTGCTGGTGCTGAATGCCGCGCTCGACCTCTACTTCGTCTACCAGGACAACCGCCGCGCCGCGATCGACGTGCAGCGCGAGAAGGCCGAGTCGGCGGCGCAGAAGATCGAATCCTTCGTGCGCGAGATCGAGCGGCAGATCGGCTGGGTTGCCTACCCGCAGTTCGACACTCTGTCGGCCGAGCAACGGCGCTTCGACTATGTGCGCCTCCTGCGCCAGGTGCCGGCCATCACCGAGCTTTCCCAGCTCGATCGCGACGGACACGAGCAGCTCAAGGTCTCGCGGCTCAGCATGGACGTGGTCGGCTCCAACCTCGACCGCTCGAACGAGGCCGCCTTCAAGGAGGCCAAGGCCAACAAGGTCTATTTCGGCCCCGTCTATTTCCGCAAGGAAAGCGAACCCTATCTCACCATGGCGGTGGCGCATGGCGGGCGGGGCGGCGTCACCGTGGCGGAGGTGAACCTCAAGCTCGCCTGGGACGTGGTCTCGCAGATCAAGGTCGGCAAGGACGGCTATGCCTATGTCGTCGATCGGCTGGGGCGCCTCGTCGCCCATCCCGACATCTCGCTGGTGCTGCGCGGCACCGACATGAGCAAGCTGGCCCAGGTGGCGGCGGCACTCAGCCCCGACGGCAAGGGCGGCAACGACGCGCCGGTCGATGCCGTGAACCGTCTCGGCGTGCCGGTCCTGTCCGCGCATGCCTTCATTCCCGCGCTGAACTGGCTGGTCTTCGTCGAGCTGCCGATCGCCGAAGCGCAGCAGCCGGTGGTCGATTCGGCGATGCGCGACTTCGCGCTTCTGATCGTGGGCCTCCTGATCGCGGCGGTCATCGCCGCGCTCCTGGCACGGCGCATGGTCGTGCCGATCCGCGCCCTGCAGGAAGGTGCGCAGCGCATCGGCAGCGGCGATCTCGGCCATCGCATCGCCATCAGGACCGGCGACGAGGTCGAGGCGCTGGCCGACCAGTTCAACCGCTCGGCCGAGGCGCTGCAGGAGTCCTACGCCACCCTCGAGCAGCGGGTCGAGGATCGCACCGCCGAACTCACCGAGTCGCTGGAGCAGCAGACGGCCACGGCGGAGGTGTTGAAGGTCATCTCGGAATCGCCGACCGATGTGCAACCAGTGCTCGATACCGTGGCGGCGGCGGCGCAGCGTTTCTGCGGGGCCGACAACGCCACCATAGTCCTCCAGGATGGGAGCGAGATCGTGGCCGCGGCGCATGCGGGGTCGATGCAGGACATCCTCGGCAGACGCCTCGTCTTCGACCGCCAGACTGCAGCCGGGCGCGCAATCCTGGACCGGCAGACCGTCCACTGGCCGGACGTTCACGCTCTGGACCCTGCCGAAGCCGGTGTCTCCCAAGCTTTCAGCCGCGAGATGGGCCATCGCGGGGTGCTGGCAGCGCCCATGTTGCGCGAAGGAAGCGCGCTCGGCGCCATCATGCTGCGCAAATCGGCATCCAGTGGTTTCACGCCGCGCCAGATCAAGCTGGCGGAAACCTTCGCCGCCCAGGCCGTCATCGCGATACAGAACGTGCGTTTGTTCACCGAGCTGCGCGACTCGCTGGAGCAGCAGACGGCATCGGCGGAAATCCTGCAGGTGATCTCCAGCTCGCCGACCGACGTGCAACCGGTGTTCGATGCCATCGCGGAAAGCGCGCTGCGTGTGTTGAACGGCTGGAGCGTCCTGTTGTGGCTCTACGACGGTGAACGGCTACGCATCAGTGGCAGCCACGGCGGCCTGCCCGGAGCCACTCTCGCCGAGCTGCAAACTTCTCTCGGCGAACCGCGGCCCGAGGATCTTGCCTATCCCGGCAACGCCATCCTGCAACGCACCATCCTGCAGGTCCCCGACGCGGAAGACCCGACGGTCGACGAGCGGGTCCATGCGATCGCCCACCAGCGAGGCTGGCGGGCCAACGTCGCCGTTCCGATGCTCAAGGAAGACCAGCCCATCGGCGTCATCACCGTGAGCCGCAAGGAGCCGGGCGCCTTCGCCAAACGCGAGATCGAACTGCTGGAGACCTTCGCCTCGCAGGCCGTGATCGCGATCCAGAACGTGCGCCTCTTCACCGAGATCCAGGAGAAGAGCCGCCAGCTCGAAGTGGCGAGTCAGCACAAGTCGCAATTCCTCGCCAACATGAGCCACGAGCTGCGCACGCCGCTCAACGCCATCATCGGCTACACCGAGATGATGGCGGACGGGCTCTATGGCGACGTGCCGGAGAAGGCGCAGGGCGTGCTGGAGCGAGTGCAGAGCAACGGCCGCCATCTACTCGGCCTGATCAACGACGTCCTCGACCTGTCCAAGATCGAGGCCGGCCAGCTCGTCCTCGCAAACGAGGCGTACAGCGTGGGCGACATGGTGAACACGGTGATGGCCGCCACCGAATCGCTCGCCCGCACCAAGAAGCTCGCGCTCACCGCCAATGTGGCACCGGGCCTGCCGATGGGTCACGGCGACGCGCGGCGTCTCAGCCAGGTGCTGCTGAACCTCGTGGGCAACGCCATCAAGTTCACCGACGAGGGCGGCGTCGAGATCAAGGCGGTGAAGGCGGACGATCGATTCGAGATGTCGGTGATCGACACCGGTCCGGGCATCGCCGCCGCCGACCAGGCCAAGATCTTCGAGGAGTTCCAGCAGGTCGACAACACCAGCACGCGCAAGAAGGGCGGCACAGGTCTCGGCCTTTCGATCTCCCGCAAGATCGTCGAGCTGCACGGCGGTGCCATCACCGTGCAATCGGAGGTCGGCAAAGGATCGACCTTCACCGTCTCCATTCCCGTCTCCGCCGTTTCGATCAAAGAGGCCGCGCAATGAGCAAGAAGATACTCGTGGTCGAGGACACGGAGGACAATCGCCAGATCCTGCGCGATCTTCTGGGCATGGCCGGCTACGACATGATCGAGGCGCACGACGGCGCCGAGGGCGTATCGCAAGCCGCCCAGCACAAGCCCGATCTGATCTTGATGGACATACAGATGCCGGTGATGGACGGCTACGAGGCGACGCGGCGCATCAAGGCCAATCCGGAACTGCACGCGATCCCGGTGATCGCCGTCACGTCCTATGCGCTTTCGGGCGACGAGGACAAGGCACGCGCGGCGGGCTGCGACGGTTACATCGCCAAGCCCTACAGCCCGCGCCAGATGCTGGCCAAGGTCCGCGAGATTCTCGGTTAAGAGATCGAGCCAACCAATGCGCGATCCCGCCCGCATCCTCGTGGTCGACGACGTTGCCGACAACGTCGAGATCCTGCGCATGCGCCTCACCAGCCTGGGCTACGAGGTGACGGCGGCGGAAGATGGCGAACAGGCGCTGGCCGCCGTGGCCGCCGATCCGCCGGACCTCGTCTTGCTCGACATCATGATGCCCAAGATCGACGGCATCGAGGTCGTGAAGAGAATGAAGGCCGACAGGAGCCTGCCCTTCATTCCCGTGATCCTGGTGACCGCGAAGGCCGGGCCCAAGGACGTCATCGCCGGCCTCGAGGCGGGCGGCGACGACTATCTCACCAAGCCGATCGATCACGGCGCGCTGATCGCCCGCGTGCGCGCCATGCTGCGCATCAAGGCGCTGCACGACGAGGTGCAGGCCCTGAACCACGGACTCGAAGCCAAGGTGCAGGCGCAGGTCGGCGAGCTGGAGCGCGTCGGCCGGCTGCGGCGATTCCTGGCGCCGCAGCTTGCCCAGGCGATCATCGCGGCGGGCGACGAGAAGATGCTCGACAACCATCGCCGCGAGGTCGTGGCGATGTTCTGCGACCTGCGCGGCTTCACCTCCTTCGCCGAGACCGCCGAGCCCGAGGACATCATGAAAGTGCTCGCCGAGTATCACGGCGCGGTCGGGCCGCTGATCCGTAAATACGAGGGCACGCTCGACCGCTTCACCGGCGACGGCATGATGATCTTCTTCAACGATCCCCTGCCCTGCCCCGACGCCCCGCAGCGCGCCGTGCGGCTTGCCGTCGAGATGCGCGACGCGGTCGTCGCGCTGGTGCCGGCCTGGGCGAAACGGGGCCATCAGCTTGGCTTCGGCATCGGCATGGCACAGGGCTACGCCACGTTGGGACGCATCGGCTTTGAGGATCGCTTCGACTACACGGCGATCGGCGCGGTGGTCAACCTGGCCTCCCGCCTCTGTTCGGAGGCGGCCAACGGCGAGATCCTGGCGAGCGGCCGGCTCGCGGCCGCCGCCGAGGATGTGGCCGAGCTTGCCGATTGCGGCGAGCGGACCCTGCGCGGCATGTCGCGCGCCGTCGCCGTGCACAACGTCGCCGGCCTCAAGCCCTAGAGCGATTTCCGGCCTCTTGGCCGGAAATGCGCGTGCGCACGTTGTTGATTACACAGGGCATATTCCGCTCAGCTGATTACAGCCGAGCGGAATATACTTTAGGGATCGTCACCGCCTCGGCGATCGTGATGAGATCGCCCTGCCGCTGCAGGCGTCCCCCGAGACGGCGCGCCGGCGTGTTGCCGTCGAGATGCAGACGGCGCTCCGCCACCGAGGCATCGATCGAGCAGGTCGCCAGCACACCGAAGCGCGGCAAGGTCACACCCGCGTCGTCGGCCACCAGTGCACCGGCACGAAGCGCGCCCAGCAGCAACACCGCACGCTCAAGATCAGGCAACGGATCGAGCTTCACGATTCGGCCTTCGGGTCCGAAGCCCTGGGCGATCAGCCACGATGCGACCGCTCCGCTTTGTGCCCAGGCGACGGCATGGGTGAGCCGGCGGTCGGCATGCAAGGGTTCCATGGGCGACTGCTCGGCAAGCCGCGCCAGTCGATCGATGACGAGTTCCGTGGTCACTCGCCGATCAGGCGTCGCTTCAGCTCGCCCGCGATCAGTCCGTCGGTGAAGGGCCGGGGATGGCCGTCCTGGATGAAAAGCAGTTTCGACACGTCATAGCCGTTCGTCAGCTTGTCGACCGACAAGAGCGGAATGCCGCGTTGGCGCAGGCCCGCCAGGATCGACACCAGCTTGGGCTGGGCGACCTCGGAATTGTCGTGATGGGGCCCCGAGGTTTCGTCGGGCCATGAATAGATCACGAGCAGCGGCGCGTTGAACTTCTCCTTCGCCAGCTGCTGCAGGCGCACCATCAGCGCGGTGAAGAGCTCGCCCTCGGCATCCTCGCGTTGGCTGGCGCCGATCGCATGGACGAAGGCGAAGTTCTGGCCGGCGATGTGGCGCAGTCCCGCAAGCGGGCTGAGCCACCGGTGGCGGTCGAACGAGCCCGTGTAAACGAGCTTGCCGTCCTCCAGGATGTAGCGCGGCGAGGAGCCGAGCCATGGCCCGTCGCCGAAGACGCGCATCAGGTGGCCGGGAATGATCCAGGTGACCACCGCCTTGACCGGTTGGCCGACCAGCGAGTCGAGTCGGCCGATCTCAAGCGCGCGCACGAGCTGGTTGGGCGCGTAGCCCAGCGCCGAGAGATTGACGGTGCGCACCTTGAAATCGTTCAAGCGCGCGAACTGCGCGGCCAGCGTCTGATCGTCTTGCAGGCCCTGACCGAAGACGAAGGAGTCGCCCATGAACAGATAGACGTCGGAGCCGGACGGGCCGGCCGGCGTGACTCGCGTAGAGTCCTTGTTCATGTGGTAGGTGATGTCGAAGATCGTCTGGTCACCGTATGTCTCGACAGCGTGGACAGCCGAGTCGGGTCGCATGCGGTAGCCGAGTTCTGGATCGTTCACCATCCAGTACGGCTCGTAGGTCGTCGAAAGACCGACGCCGTGTGGCTGCGGCGAAAGCAGGCCGGCGAAGATGTCGAGCAACCCGACCGCGAGCGCGATTGCGGCGATCGACAGCGAGGCACTGCGCCAGGGATTGCTGCGCAGCAAGATCACGCCGGACAGCCCCAGCAGGACCGTCAGCCCGCAGACCCATTGCGCCGAGGGCAGGACGGCACAGCCAATCGCCAGCACCGCGATCAGCGCCAGTGCAATCCAGAGATTTCGTCTCAATGTACTCATACAGTGGGGTTCGGATTACGGGTTCGGAGGGCAAACTTCAATGGGCGGTCACCTCCCGATTCAGAGGCTTCGCGTGCTCAACCTGGCGAGCTTCATCGCCGGGCCGTTGCCAGTATCGTGATGGGCGACTACGGCGCCGATGTGATCAGATCAAGCCGCCCGGAAAACGCGATCCGCCGCGCAAGCCAGGTCAGGCCCATTCCTTTCCGCAGCATCCGGTCAACTTCTGCTGGCATCTCACGAACCGCAACACCAGCACACGGATGAGTTGCTGGTCGAGCTCGGCGACGATGAGGCCGAGATCAGCCGGCTGCGCACGGCGAAGAGCTGCGACCTTCCTAGAGCTCGGCGAGCGAGTTCTGACGCAGCCAGGTGCGGGCGGCGTGGATGCTGGAGAAGATCTTGACCGGCCGCTTGCCGCCGGTGAGCTCGGTGAACATCCGCGCGAACGGCTCGCCGGCCTCCGTGGTAACCAAGGCAATGGGACCGCTGCGCCGGTCGGGCGGTGTGTTGCGCACACGCTCGCAGAAAGCGTCCACTTCCTCGTCGCTCAGGGCCCAGGTTCCCCCTATCAGGTCGACCAGCTTGCGATAGCGATAAGCCTGCGCGCGACCCAGCTCGTCGACGAAATGGTTGAGGTCCGCGACGGTGACCTGACCGCTGGCCACGCCAACGACCATGCGGTCGGGATGATTGACTTGGACCTGAAAGGGCATCGATTTGGCAGGGAGTATGCGAGGACCGGGAAAAGATGCAACAATGCGGCCAATTAAATTTTGCCGATGATTATTGGAGGAACGCATGAAGGTCGGTACCGCCCTGAACATGCTGTACGAGCACGGCCGGCCTGACGTCGCCGTGGTGCACGAGCACTTCGCCATGGGCGATCTGGTCGAGCCGCTTGGCTTCGATTCGCTGTGGGCGCTGGAGCATCATTTCACAGGCTACGCAATGTCGCCCGCCCCGACGCAGCTCCTCGCCTACTTTGCCGGTCGTACCAAGCGCATCCAGCTCGGCACCGGCGTCATCGTGCTGCCCTGGCACGATCCGATCCGCGTCGCCGAGCAGATCGCGTTGCTCGACGTCATGTGCGGTGGCCGCTGCCTGTTCGGCTTCGGCCGTGGCGCCGCCTCGACCGAGTATGAAGGCTTCCGCATCCCCATGGGCGAGGCCCGCCCGCGCTTCGCCGAGGCGGCCCAGATCGTCGTCAAGGCGCTCTCGCAGGAAGTGTTCGAGCACGACGGCGAGTTCTTCAAGATCCCATGCATGTCGATCCGGCCGCGGCCGATCTCCAACCCCGAGCGACGTTTCTACGCGAGCTCGGTGAGTCCCGAATCGGCCGAGATCATCGCCAAGCTGGGCTTCGGCATGCTGATGATCATGCAGAACGAATGGAGCAAGTGCCGCGAGGACATCGTGAAGTTCCAGGCGATGTCGGCGGCGGCGGGTTTCACGCCCAAGGCACCGATCATCCTGACCAACGTCTCCTGCGCGGAGAGCCGCGATGAGGCCAGGGAACGCGCGATCAAGTATCTCGGGCGCAAGTGGCAATCGATCGACGACCACTACCACTTCTCCGACGGCCACCTCGCCGACGTCAAAGGCTACGAAGCCTACGGCAAGACGGCGCGGACCTATGCCAAGCTCAAGGATCCGGCCAACCTCAAGAAGGCGACGGACTTCTATGTCTCCATCCAGATCGTCGGCACGCCCGACGATTGCCTGCAGCAGATCGGCGAGTTGCAGAAAGTGACGGGCATGGATCACCTGGTCGCCGAGTTCGCCTTCGGCAATCTGCCGCACCACGAGGCCGAGAAGAACATGCGACTGTTCGGCGACAAGGTGTTGCCGACCCTGCAGCGCGACCCTGCCTTTGCCGCTCCTCGCCTGGACGCGGCCAACGACGGCGGCCCGTCGCAGCGCCCGGCACAGGAAGGGATTTTTGCGCCGGCTTAGTCTCGCCGTTCTCTCGCTCGCGCCGCTCTTCTGGGCGGAGCCCGGTAGTGCGCAGCGCATGACCAACGAAGAGATACGCAAGAGGCTGATGGACGACTCCATCGCCTCCGCGGGCGATTGTCCCTGTCCCTACAGCTACGCCTGGAACGGCCGGCAATGCGCCAACGACAGCGTCTATTCAAAGGGCGGCCGCCAGTCCGTGCTCTGCTATCCGCAGGACGTACAGTGGTGGATGATCGAGGACTTCCGCCGCCGCACTGGGTTGTAGCAGCGGAAGCGTTAACTTGGATTGTCCAGGCTGAAGACGCCGGCATCCTCGTCGTAGGCGAAGACCTCACCGTAGCGCGCCCAGGACGTGACCGAGCGCAGCGTCTGGTCGGCGGCTTCCTCGGCCATGTGGTCCTCGAGCTCATCGCGGAAACGACTGGCTGGCGCGGTGTGCGTGCCGCGTTCGTCGAGCACCCGCTTGATGTGCTGGGCGAGCGGCACGTAGGCCATCACGTGCTGGGCGAAGAGCCGCTTGCGCGCGTCCTGGTCGGCCTGCACGAAGCGCATACCGGCATCGGTGAGTCGCATGTCGCCTTCGGCCACTTCGGCGAAGCGCAGGAACTGCAGACTTTCCGCCACTGGGAAGAGATCGTCGATCTCCATCTGCAGCGGCCCCGCGAGCGCAGGCAGGTCGGCATGGCCGTTGTAGGGTTCGGCCGCGACGGCCTCCATGAGGCCGGCGAGCAGGTTGGGCGAGACGCGCGGCAGCAGGACGGAGATGCCGGTGCCGGGGAAAAGACCCTGGCTGACCCGGCCCTTGGAGCGCGCCGTCATGGTGGCGTAGATCGAATCCACCAGCTCGCGGAAGACGGGATCGAGACGGCTGCGCGGCTGCGGCAGCTTCACCGGGATCTCGGCGACGACCCGGCCGGGATTGGAGGCGAAGACCAGGATGCGATCGCTCATCAGCACCGCCTCCTCGATATTATGGGTGACCAGCAGCATCGAGGAGATCGGCATGCGGCCTTCGCTCCAGAGCTCGAGCAGGTCGGTACGCAACGTCTCGGCGGTCAGCACGTCGAGGGCGGAGAAGGCCTCGTCCATTAGCAGCAGCTTGGGATGCACGACCAGCGCCCGCGCCATGCCCACGCGCTGGCGCATGCCGCCCGACAGCTCCTTCGGATAGGCGCTCTCGTAACCATCGAGGCCGATGAGGTCGATCGCGGCCAGGGCGCGCTTGTGGCGCTCCTCCGGCGGCACCCGCAGCGCCTCGAGCCCGACCTCCACGTTCTCCTGCACCGTGAGCCAGGGGAAGAGCGCGAAGGATTGGAAGACCATGGCGACGTCCGGAGCGGGGCCGTCGACCGCGCGGCCGCTCACCTTCACCTCGCCGGCGCTGGCCGGCATCAGCCCCGCGATGATGCGCAGCAAGGTCGTCTTGCCGCAGCCCGAGCGGCCGAGCAGTGAGACGATCTCCTTGTTGGCAAGCGTCATGTTCACGCTGTCGAGCACCAGGACGTCCTCGCCGGTACCCTTGGGGTAGAGCTTGCGCACCTGATCGACCGTCAGCAGCGCGCCGGCCTTGGCGGAGGCGGACAGGGGAGCGTTGGCGGTTTCCATCAGTTCTGCTCCAGACGAAAGCGGCGCTCGGCCAGGAGATAGAGCGGGCGCCACAGGATGCGATTACAGGTCACGACCATGACGGCCATGATGCCGATGCCCAGCACGACCCGCGGATAGTCGCCGGAGGCGCTGGCATCGGCGATATAGGAACCGAGCCCGTCGGCGCGCAACCGGGTGTCGCCCCAGCTCGCTACCTCGGCCACGATCGAGGCATTCCACGAGCCGCCCGCCGCCGTCAGCGCGCCGGTGACGTAGTACGGCAGGATCCCGGGAATGACGATCTGCCGCCAGCGCTGCCAGGTGCGCATGTGGAACATGATGCCGACCTCGCGCAGGTCGGTCGGGAACGCCGAGGCGCCGGCGATCACGTTGAACAGGATGTACCACTGGGTGCCCAGCACCATCAGCGGGCTCAGCCAGATGTTCGGATTGAGGTGCAGCGCCACGATCGCCACAACGGCCATCGGGAAGAGCACGTTGGCCGGGAAGGCGGCGAGGAATTGCGCCAGCGGCTGCATCATGTTGGCGAGCCGGGGTCGCGTGCCGATCCACACGCCGATCGGCACCCAGATGGCGCTGGCGATGGCGATCAGCACGATCACGCGCGCGAGCGTCATGAGGCCGAACTCGAAGGCCGTCAGCAGATCGCCCCACCCGAGCGTGGCGCGCGTGTAGAGCACGATGCGATAGAACGTGTAGCCCGCGACGGCGAAGACCAGTGCCGACCAGACCCAGTCGCCGACCGAGCGTTTGTCGACCGTCACGTTGATGTGCACGCGCGGCGCGCGGGTGAAGGGCAGCGGCAGGTCCGACACGCGATCGACGATCCAGCCGGCGAACCCCGAAATCTGGCGGATCAGCTTGCCTCGGCGCCACCAGTCGTAGACCCAAGAATGCGGGCGGAATCGCGAGGCCGTCTGCTCGAAGCGGAACTTGTCGCCCCAGGCGACGACAGGCCGGAAGATGAGCTGGTCGTAGGCCAGGATGACCGCGCCCATGGTCAGCACGGCGAGCAGGACGGCGCCGATATCTTTGGCGGCAATGGCGACAGCGAGCCACGAGCCGATACCGGGCAGGGTCACGGTCGTGTCGCCGACGGTGATCGCCTCGGAGGCGACGACGAAGAACCAGCCGCCCGACATCGACATCATGGTGTTCCAGATCAGGCCGGGCGCGGCGAACGGCAGGTCGAGTCGCCAGAAACGCAGCCACGGCGACATCTGGAAATGCAGTGCTGCGTCCTCGAGGTCGTGCGGGATGGTGCGCAGCGATTGGTAGAGGCTGAAGGCCATGTTCCAGGCCTGGCTGGTGAAGATGGCGAAGATCGCCGCGCATTCAGCGCCGAGCTGACTGCCGGGAAAGAGGTGCAGGAAGAAGGTGACCGTGAAGGTGAGGAAGCCCAGCACCGGCACCGACTGCAGGATGTCGAGCGCCGGCATGATCACCAGCTCCGCACGCTTGCTCTTGGCCGCGAGCGTGGCGACGACGAAGGTGAAGATCAGCGAGGCCACGATCGCCGCGAACATGCGGAGCGTCGTGCGCAACGCATATTCGGGCAGCATGGCGGGATCGAGAGTCACCGGCTCGGCGGCAAGCCTGGCGGCCGGCGCCGACCATTCGCGCGCGCCATGAGCCAGCACGACGAAGACGCCCGCGATCAGGATGAAGATCGCGAGATCGTAGAAATTCGGCCGAAATCCCTCACCGCCCAATCCCAGAGGAGTGGGGGCCAGCGGCGGAGCCCGGTCGGCCTTTTCGAGGTCCCCTTGCGCCATGGCTCCAGCCTTACCCGTGTTCATTTACGTTTTTTGTCACCCCAGGCCGGGCGGCCCGAGCGGTCACCCGCTTGGCTCAGGATGAGGACAAGGTCAAGCGATTGGACGGGACTCGCAAAAGATCTCACGGCCAGACAGGTACGCCATCCAGTCCTGCGGTTTCCGGCAGGCCGCAGATCAGGTTCGCATTCTGCACCGCCTGACCGGCCGCTCCCTTGCCGAGATTGTCGACCACGCCCATCGCGATCACCAGGTTGCGCTCGGGATCGGCCGCATAACTGATGAACGCGAGGTTCGAACCGGTCGCCCATTTGGTCTGCGGCGGCTTGTCGCTCACACGGACGAACGCCCGCCCGGCGTAGAAGCGCCGGGCCGCTTCCAGGCACTGGTCCGTGGTGGCGCGGCCGCGGCAGTAGATGGTGGCGAGCACACCGCGGGTCATCGGCACCAAGTGCGGCGTGAACACCAGCCCGGCCGCGCTGCCACCGCTCAGCCGCTCGATAGTCTTGGCCATCTCGGGCATGTGGGTGTGCTTGAGCAGACCGTAGGGCACCAGGTTCTCGTTGCTCTCGGCGTAGCCGAACTTGCTGTCGGCGCCGCCGCGGCCGGCACCGGAGATGCCGGTCTTGGCGTCGATCACGATGTTGCCGGGCTCGATCAGCTTGTCGGCCAGCAGCGGCGCCAGCGCGGTCAGCGTCGCCGCAGGAAAGCAGCCCGGGTTGGCAACACGGGTCTGACCCTCGATCTCAGCCGGCCAGACGTCGGCAAGGCCATACGCCCAACCTTCGACGTAGCGGTGATCGCCGCCGATATCGACGATCTTCACGTCCTTGGAGACGCGTGCCAGCGCTTCGGCCGAGGCACCCGTGGGCAGCGACGCGAACAGCACGTCGAGCTTGGGCAGGGTCGCAAGGTCCCACTTCTCGATCACCAACCCGGCCAGCCTGGCCGGCACACCGGGGAAGCGATCCACCAACCGACTGCCGGCGCTGCCCTCGCCCGCGGCGTAGACGAGTTCGAAGGATGGGTGGCTCGCGACCAAGCGCATCGCCTCGCCGCCGCCAAAACCGCTGATCCCGACAATGCCAACGCGAATGCTCATTGTGGTGTCCTACTGCTGCTTGCTCATGTGGACCGCGATGCCCAGCAGCGGCAGGACTTCTTCACGGTCGATCCGATAACCGAGGCGAAGATAAAGAGCGATGTTCGCCTCGAACTTCCCGTTGGTGTAGAGCCGTATCTCGTTCAGGCCCTGCGCACGGGCCAGCTGCTCGGCATGCGCCATCAGAGCGCGGCCGATGCCGCGTCCCTGGAAAGCCGGATCGACGGCCACGTTCTCGATCAGCAGATGATCGGCATGGCGGATCGTCTCGATCAGGCCGGCGAGCCGCCCCTCCCAGGAGGCGAGGTCGATGCGATGATTGCGGATCGCCGCTTCATAGTCCGTGCCCATCGGCTTCGGTTCGCGGCCGATCAGCGGCACCCACTTGGCGTAGGCCGCGCGCGTGAGTGCCTTGACGGCGGCTGCATCGGCAGCCACCGCCTGTCGCAAGTCCAGCATGGTCGATCAGCCGGTGGTGAGGCCGGTCTTCTCGTCGACGCCGGTCTTGAGGTTGATGCACTGCACCGCCGCGCCCGACGCGCCTTTGCCGAGATTGTCGAGCGAGGCGATCGCCACCACGTTGCCGTCTGAATCGTTTCCGTAGACGGCCAATTCCATGGTGTTGGTGTTGGTCAGACGGTCGGCGCGCAGGAACTGATCCCGCTCCAGCCACGACTTGTCGGCCAACGGCCGCACCGGCACGAAGGTCTCGCCCTTGTAGTAGTCGGCGAGCACGCCATGCACGTCCTTGGCCGTCACCTGCTTCGTGGTGATGTCGCGCGTAATCGGCACGGTGATCAACATGCCCTGGGCATAGTGGCCGACCGACGGCACGAACAGCGGTGCATGCGTAAGGCCGGAATACTTCTTCATCTCCGGCACGTGCTTGTGCGCGAGGCCGAGGCCATAGATCCCGAATGGCTCGACACCCGGCTTCTCGTGAACCGCGATCAAGTCCTTGCCGCCGCCGGTATAGCCCGACACGCCGAACACGGCGGGCGTCGAGTCCTTGCGCACGATACCGGCATCGACCAGCGGTCGCAGGATCGAGATGGCGCCCGTCGGGTAGCAGCCGGGATTGCTGATCCGGTTGGAGTCGAGCAGCTTGCGCCGCTGGTCCTTGGCGAGCTCGGGGAAGCCGTAGGTCCAGCCGTCGGCCACGCGATGGGCGGTCGAGGCGTCGATCACCACGGTATCGGAGTCGCCGATGGCGGCGACCAACTCCTTGGCCGCCGCGTCGGGCAGGCAGAGCACCGTGATGTCGGAGGCCTTGGCGATCTCGGCGCGCTTGCCCAGATCCTTGCGGTCGGCCATCGGCAGCTCGAGCAGCTCGATGTCCGGCCGGTCCTTCAGCCGGTCGAGGATCTGCAAGCCGGTCGTGCCGTGCTGGCCGTCGATGAAAATCTTGGTCTTGTTGCTGCTCATGGTCTTCTCTCTCACGAACTAGGGGCCTTGGAAGAGGGCCGGCTGGAGAAGAGGAAACAGGGAAGCCGCTCGATCCTCTCCAGCGGCTTCACGATACGGCGCGTCTGTTACGCGCGCGCGTTCTCACGCCGCTTGGTGAAGCGGCGGCGTCGCGACCGGAAAGGGGCGAACGGGGTCATTGTGGGGCGGATATTTCATCCGACTGGCAGGATGTCAAGGGAGGGGGGTTACCGGCGACGATGCTCTCCGTTGTGCTGAAAGCTAGTCTGCCTTCGGGCCGCGTTTCCGGGGAAGGGAAGGGAAGAAGATGATCGTCCGGAACCGTTACGGGAAGCTCCCTCGGAAACGTCACCAATCTGCAGTGATTTATTTGATTTGGCACAGGGTGCGGATCATGAACGACATCATCAGGAAAACCCTCGCGAGTGTAATGACTGCTGTCGTTTTTCTCGGCGCCGCTGCTCATGCGCAGAATCAGCCGATTGGTGTTCTCACGGCAGAGCCTAAGAACCACAATGTCGGACCACAGCAGGCAGCGGGCCTAGTCGTCTACAGCCATGGCTACATGTCGGGCCTCGACCATACCGCGTCGCCCACACAACCCTACGTCAAGCATTGGTGGGGCCATGGGTACGATGGCTATCGATTCAACAGGCGCTACATTCTCGACCCTGCCGCCGACGCCAACACGCTCGTGGAAGCCGTACGTCTGGCACGCTCGCTCGGCTACAAGCGCGTCGTGCTGACCGGTCAGTCGGCGGGAGCGTGGACATCGATCATCGCGGGCAGTCTCGGCGTGCAGGCCGATGGCATCATCGCCATATCGGGGAGCTGGCATGGCAAGGTGAAGGACCAGAAGGATCTGACGAGAGTGAAGTCCGAATGGCAACGTTATGTGAACGCCATTCGACCGGGCGCCCGCTACTTCATCGTGAAGTTTCTCGACGACGAATACGATGTCGGTGGCATGCTGGAAGCCGCCAAGCCGATCTTCGTGCAGCACGGGGTCGATGCGATCTTGCTGAACTATCCGCCCGGCTTTTCCGGTCATCATGCCGCGGACAAGAACGACTTCAACGGCGCCTATGGGAAATGCATGTTCAAGTACATCGAAACCGGAGTGCGTGAATCTCCGTGCATAGGAATTTAGCGCTACATATGGCGTTGGTTACCGAAGGTGACTGTTAAACGTATCAAAAATAACAGTGTGGTTAGTCATACTACCCTCTCTACACCACGCTCGATCTGCCCCGCCGTGCAGCGTCTCCTGCGGCCCCCGCGCTTCGGCCAATAGCCCCGGTCCGGGTCTCCAGTTCCGGGTCTCCAGTGCAGCCGCGGAGTGTAATCGTATACGCCTGCACTCGGCATTCTGATCAATGGAAGGGTCGGGAGGTGTTTCTGACGAACTCGAAGAAGGCTCAACGATTCCATCCGCGTCGGAAAGACCCCTTGGGCCGAACGCTAGGCATTTCGGCGCTCCACGAATCGGCTCTCAACAAATCAAGAACTGGCTTGCGATGCGCAGCCTCGCAATAAGATAGCCATTATGCCTTTGTCAGGGACACGGTTCTTGGTGGCGCCCCGTCTCGACAAAGGTTTGGATGCAGGCTCCAAACTTACGCGCAAAGGAAAAGTCGTTGGCAGCATCGTGGCCTTTGAAGCCCGCCGGCTCTGCGAACAGCATTGCCTGAACTCCGGCGGCGGCGAACGCAACTCTGGCATCATCTATGCGTCCGCCAACATCGTGGTCATCATCCTGGAAGTTTGCCACCACAATCCGTGCATTTGTTTTGATCTCGCGGACCAGCTGCTGCCAGTCTGACCGCAGCACGGAAAGGTCTCTGACTTTGCGCAGCACGTCGTTCAGAGCGGGGGCCATGGATATCACTCCATCGGCAGGCGCACCGTGTTGCACTGCGGCCAACGACTGCCAAGCACCGTTGGACTGACCGGCCAGTATCACACGACGATAGCCCATTGCTTTAGCTTGTCGGACGGCCGCAGCAAAATCTGCTGCATCGCCCGGCTGATCGTGAATCCACTCTCGATCGAACCGATAGAGATCGTAGCCGGCAGCCAGGAACCGGCCAACGTATGGCTGCGGCGCATTGTTTGTACTGTCGGCACCGGCCAAATAGCCGTGGCTCCAGACAATTAAACCAGCGGCTGCTTGAGGGCCTTTGTTGGACCACCACGGCTGGCCACGCAATCTGCCGATCATTGGAGAGGCCGCCGGCGCAGCGGACTTCCAATCGCGACCATTTAGAAGGATGTTGTTGACGGCATAGACGGTACAGGGCGCAGTGGCCGAGCAACGCGACAATGCTCTGGTGACGGCGCTCGCTGGGTCCGGGCCACTCACTCCTGCCTGCCAATGCGAGGTGCCATTGGTCGCGACGACAAAAGCGGCCTGCGGTGAATATAGCTGATATTCGGCGAAGCCCTTGGCCGCGGCAGGGCTCAATGACTGCGAGCTAGCGCTCGTGACAGAGAAGGGCGCTACAAGCACTGCGACAGCCATTGTCAGTCGAATCATTATAGCGCCTCTTCACATTTGCTCTGGCTAGCGAATCGAGGCAGCTTTCGCAATCTACGCTGGCCGCTGCAAGGCGAGGACAATGGCAACGACCCAATCCGCCCATCCCGAAGGCCTGTCGATGCTTCAGAAGAGGACGATCGAGGCCGAGCTTCTGAAAGAGGTCTATGAGACGCTGAAGGCCAGTCACGGCGAGGAGGTCGCGCGTCGAACGATTGCAGAGTCTGTGCGGCGCTCGGCCATCGAGCAGGCGAAGGCCTTCGCCGCCGCCGCGCCGGGTGGGACATCGCTGAAAGCATTTCAGGACGTGATGCCGCTCTGGACCAAAGGCGGCGCGCTCGAGATCGACGTGAAGGAGCAGACGGACAAGAGCTTCACCTTCAACGTCACGCGCTGCCGCTACGCCGAAACCTACAAGGCGATGGGGCTGGGCGAGATCGGCGCGCTCTTATCCTGCAACCGGGATGGCGCCTTCTGCGAAGGCTACGATCCGAAGCTCAAGCTCGAACGCACGCAGACCATCATGCAGGGCGCGAGCCACTGCGACTTCAAATACACGTACGATAAATAGGTCGGCCAGGCGCTCGCCGTGCGAGCGCTCAGTTCATGAATTCCGCCACCACGATGTGGCTGTCCTTCACCGGCCAGGTGCGGGTGGCGATGGCCTCGTTGTTGAAGACGGCGACGACGGTGCGTGGCTGGGCGTCGAAGGGAAGCTTGGCGCTCGCCGTTCCGGGCACGCCCTCGTTGATGCCAGGCGGCATCTTGCCGTCGAGGCTGAACTTGTCGCGGCCGACGCCGAAATAGCCGCGCGCGCGGTTCATCACCACGATCGAGCCCGCCTGCTCGTCGCCCTTGGCGAACAACCACGGACGGAGATGCACCACATTGGACGAGCGCAGGAACGGCGAGCGGTAGGTGTGCGTCGTCGGCTGTCCGTCCATGCGAAGCACGAACTCGTAATAGGCCTCCGCGTGGCCGACGAACGGGCCCCACTGCCCGTCGGGGCCGGTGACCTTGCGATGCAGTGGCTTGATGCCGCGCCGCTCCCCCGTCTTGGGATCGGTCTCGTAGATCTCGACCTCGGCGCCAGCGACGGGAAGGTTGGTGTAGAGTCCGTCGGCGACGCCGGTCGCGCGGCCGTTCAGGATCGGCAGCGGCTCCTGGGTGATGAAGAGCGAGGCCGGCGGCTTGCCCGTAATGAACTCGTACTGCGCGGCGAAGGCGAGCTTGTGGAACGCCGTCTCGCGATGATCGAGCCCGTCGATGATCACGTTCTTCGCGCCGCGCAGTTCCGACGCATCGTAGCTCACGCCCGTCGGCTTGCCGGGATAGCCGACGAAGCGCGCGTCGGGTTGGGAGTACTTGTCGTTCTTGTCAGAGCGGATCGCTTCCATCTCGACGCCCGCGATCAGGTCGTCGGGGCCGCTGTTCAATCCCCTGAGGAAGGGCGAAGTGCCGTTGAACTCACTGCCGACCAGCATCGTGTCGGAGATGACGATGCCCTTGTTGGGCGTGCCGCACAGGATGGCATGACTGACGCACGCCGCTCCGCCGCCGTTCTTCAGGTAGTTGCGCACCGTGTTGCCGCCGCGCGAGGAAGCGATCAGCGCCACCTTGGGTCTCCGCGTCGTCTGGCGCACGGACGCCACGTAGTCGCTCAGGTCCTTCATCGCGTCGGCGCTCGAGGTGCGCGCCGGCTGCGGCCTGGAATCGTCGACCAGTGCGTTGGGATAGCGGAAGTCGATGGCGAAGAGATGCTCGCGCTTGAAGCCGTTCACCTCGAAGCGCCAGATGTTGTTGATCCAGAGCGCGCCCGAATCGCCGTTGCCGTGGACGAATACAATCGGCGGCATCTCATTGTTGTTGTTATTGTTGTTGGCGCGGCGCGGTGCCTGGCCGAGCGCCACTGCCGGCCACAGCGCGGCAGTACCCGTCATCAAGGCGCGCCGTGTCAGCCGCCTGCTCTCTCCCCCGCCGGACATCTTGCACAGGATGGCAAATGCCGAGCACGGACGCTACGTTTGCGAGATGACGATTTGTTTGATCGACAGTCCGGTCGGTCGGCTGGCGCTCGAAGCCGATGGCGAGACGCTGACGGGCGTGCGCTGGATCAGCAGCGGCGAGCGCGCGCCGCGCGAGAAGCCTACAGCCATCCTGAAAGAAACTGCCCGCCAGCTCGATCGCTACTTCGCGCGCAAGCTCCAGCGCTTCGACCTGCCGCTCGCCGCACGCGGCACCGATTTCCAGAAGAGCGTCTGGAAGATGATGTGCGAGATTCCCTACGGTGAGACGGCGACTTACGGTGGCATGGCGATGGCGCTTGGCTCGGGTCCGCGCGCCGTCGGCACGGCTTGCGGGCGCAATCCCATCCCGATCATCGTGCCCTGCCACCGCGTGATGGGCAGCGGCGGGCGCGAAGGCGGCTTCTCGGGTGGCCAGGGTTTGCCGACCAAGCGAAAGCTGCTTGCCATCGAAGGCGTCGTTCTTCTCTAAGTCACTCCTAAGTCATTTCTCTAGCGTACGGGAATAGACCATGCGCGTGCTGATCACCCGGCCGGAACGCGAGGCAGCGACCTTGGCCGCTGCTCTCGGCGAGCGCGGTCACGTCGCGGTGATCGCACCGCTCTTCAGTGTGCAGACCTTGGCACCGCCCCCTGACTTCGCCGCCACGCTCGCTTCCTGCCAGGCGGTGCTGCTGACCAGCGCCAACGGCGCTCGCGCCCTCGCCGAGTCGACCGAGCGGCGCCACAAGCCGATCCTTGCCGTGGGCGACACGACCGCCGCCACGGCCGAGGGATTGGGCTTCACCTCCGTGACGTCGGCGTCGGGCGATTCGGTGGCGCTCGCCACGCTCGTGCGCGAACGCCTCGATGCTGCCGCTGGACCGTTGATCCATGTCTCGGGCATCGACGTTGCGGGCGAGATTGCGGTGCCGGGATTCACCATCCGCCGCTTCGCTCTCTATCAGGCGAAGGAAGCCGAGACCTTGCCCGACAGCGCGCGAGCGGCGCTGGAGGCCCGTGCACTGGATGCTGCCCTCTTCTTCTCGCCGCGCGCCTCTCGGACGTTCGTCCGCCTGGTCCAGGCCGCGAAGCTGGCCGAGACCTGCCGCGGCGTCACCGCCATCGCGATCAGCGCCGCCGCCGCCCAGCCCCTGGCGGCGCTGCCCTTCAAGGCCGTCATCACGGCTGCGAGGCCCAGCGGCCAGGCCGTGCTGGATGAGATCGACCGCAGCACCGAAGCCGGCGTACAACCGAGACCGACCATGAGCGACACGCCCCCGCCTCCCGTCACCCCGCCGCCATCGCCACCCGTCGTGGTCCATCGCGGGCTGGGCGTCATCGGCGCCTTCGTGATCGGCCTGATCGCAGCGGTGATCGTGCTGGCGGCCGCTTTGTTCTCGATGCCCTATTGGCCGGAGGAAGCGCGCCTGATGTGGCGCGGGCCTGTACCCGCGCCTGCGGTCGCTCCGGCCCCTGCTCCGGCGATCGCCAAGGTCGACGACAGTCAGCAACGCGCCCAGGCCGAGGCGCTGGCCAGACAGAAGGTCGAGAACGAAGCCCGCTTCAAGGCGCTCGAGGCCGGCATGCAGGCGCGTCTCGACGATCTCGACAAGCGCGTGCGCGCCGCCGCGACCACCGCGGCGCAAGCCGACCGGCCGACCGGCGGCGATCCCGAGATCGCCGATCTGCGCGCCAAGGTCGAGGCGCTGGAGAAGAACCCGGCCAGCTCGGAACAGGATATCGCTGCCCTCAAGGACGAGATCGCCGGCCTGAAGAGCTCGCTGCAGTCGCTCGACAAGTCGGTGGCGGGCGAGAAGGAGCCGATCGACAAGGCCGTGGCGGGCGCGCGCGCTTCTGCCGTGATCGGCATCGCCGCCCGCATGAGCGCGGCATTGGAAACCGGTGCGCCCTTCGCCGGCGCGCTCGATCTCCTGAAGCCGCTCGGCAAGGACGACGACAAGCTCGGCGGATTCATCACCGCGCTCGATCCCTACGCCAAGCAAGGAGTCGCCACGCGTGCGAGCCTTGCCGCCCAGTTTCCGGCCGTCGCCAAGGCAGCGCTGGCCGACGATCTCGCCGACGATTCGTTCACCGAGCGGCTGCTCGGCAAGATCAAGGGGCTGGTGTCGCTGCGCCGCATCGGCACCGACGTGCCGGGCGACACGACGGAAGCCAAGCTCGCGCGCGCCGAAGCGGCAGTCGATGGCGGCGATCTCGCCAAGGCCGTCGAGATCGTGAAGACCCTGCCGCCGCAGACCAATAGCGCGACCGCCGACTGGCTGAAGCGCGCCGAGGCGCATCTCGCCGCACAGCATGCGGTCGATCAGCTCGCGGCCTACGCGGTCTCGCTGCTGGGCACGGCACACTAGGCGGCACACCGGCATGCACGTTCTGCGCACCCTGTTCTGGTTCGTCTCTGCCTCGGTGGCGATGTTCGCCGCGGTCTGGCTCGCCGAACGGCCGGGCGCGGTGACCGTCGAATGGCGCGGCTGGCGGCTCGACACCAGCGTCGGCGTGCTGCTGGTCGTGATGGTGGGTCTCATCCTGCTCGGCATCGCGATCTGGCTGTTGTGGCGCTGGATCGTCGGCGCGCCGGGCGCGCTGCTCGACAGCTGGGGCGAGGGTCGGCGCCGGCGTGGCTATCGCGCGCTGACGCAAGGTCTCGCCGCCGTGGCCGCTGGGGACGGTGCGGAAGCACAGAAGAACGCGCGCCTGGCCGAGCGGCTCCTGTCGGAGCCGTCGCTCACCCTGCTGTTGTCGGCGCAGGCCGCACAGCTCACCGGCGATCGCGAGGGCGCGCGCCAGACCTTCAATGCCATGCTCGATGACGAACAGATGGCCTTCCTCGGCCTGCGCGGGCTCATCGCGCAATCGCTGCGCGACGGCGATCAGGCGCAGGCGCTGGCCTACGCCGAACGCGCCTTCAAGCTTCGGCCGCAAACGCCATGGGTCGTGCATTCATTGTTCGACATGCAGGCGCAGGTCGGTCACTGGAAGGACGCGCAAGTCACGCTCGACACAGGACTGCGCACCAAGGTCGTGACGCAGGAGAAGGGCCGCACGCTGAAGGCGCTGCTGCTGGTGGAGCGCAGCCGCGCCATCGAGCGCGAGGGCAATGACGCCGATGCGATGACCCTGGCACGCGAGGCGTTCGCCCTCGCCCCCGAGCGCATCGCCGTGAGCGCGCGGCTCGCCGAGATGCAGATCAAGACGGGCGACGACAAGCGCGCCATGCGCACCCTCGAGCGCGGCTGGTCGTTGGCGCCGCATCCCGATCTCGCTGCGCTCTATCTCAAGGCGTCCGGCGAAAGCGATCCGCTGAAGCGCGTGGGCGTGGTCCAGAAGCTGGTCAACGCCAAGCCGGACGATCTCGAAAGCCATCTGGCGCTGGCGCAGGCCGCGCTCGACGCAAATCTCTGGGGCGAGGCGCGGCGTCATCTCGAAGTGGCGGGCGGCGCCAATCCGTCGGTGCGCGTCTGTCGCCTGATGGCCGAGGTCGAGGAGCGGGCGCAGTCCGATCAGGCCAGGATCCACGAGTGGCTCGCCAAGGCGGCGAACGCGCCGGCCGACAAAGCCTGGCGTTGCTCGGCCTGCGGCGCCCATCACGAAAGCTGGCGCTCGGTGTGCGAGAGCTGCGGCGCCTTCGGCACCCTGCACTGGCGCGCCCCCGGCACCTACGCGCACGTGCTGCCGCCGGAGGTGCAGCCGACTCCAGTGCTCACAACGAATATGTCGGGAGGATAAATGTTCGAGACGACGCTCGCGGGCAGCCTGCCCAAACCCTCGTGGCTCGCCACGCCCAACGTGCTGTGGGCGCCATGGACGCTTACCGGCGCACCCTTGCAGGACGCCAAGGAAGATGCGACCGCCCTTGCCATCAAGCGCCAGGAAGATGCCGGCATCGACATCGTCAGCGATGGCGAGCAGGCGCGGCAGCATTTCGTGCACGGCTTCCTGGCCGAGGTCGACGGAGTCGATTTCGACAAGAAGATCCGGATGGGCATCCGCAACAACCGCTACGAAGCCGACTGCCCGACCGTCACCGCGCCGCTCAAGCGCCGGAGGTTTGTGCATGAGAAGGAAGCGCGCATCGCCCGCGCCACCACGAACCGCAAGCTCAAGTTCACGCTGCCCGGACCGATGACATTGATCGACACCCTGGCCGACGGCTACTACGGCGATCGCGTGAAGATGGCCTTTGCCTTCGCCGAGCTCCTGAACCAGGAAGCGAAGGACCTCGAGAAGCTCGGCGTCGACGTGATCCAGTTCGACGAGCCTGCCTTCAACGTCTATCTCGGCGAGACCGTCGACTGGGGTGTGCCGGCGCTGGAAAAGGCGGCTGAAGGCCTGAAGTGCACGACCGCCGTTCACATCTGCTACGGCTACGGCATCGAGGCCAACATCAAATGGAAGGAGACGCTGGGCGAGAGCTGGCGTCAGTACGAGCAGACCTTCCCCGCGCTCGACCGGAGCAGGATCCAGCAGGTCTCGCTCGAATGCCGCAACAGCCACGTGCCGCCCGAGCTGATGAAGCTCCTGAAGAACAAGACCGTGCTGGTCGGCTGCATCGATGTCGCCTCGGAGAAGGTCGACACGGCCGAGGAAGTGGCGGCGACCCTGAAACTCGCCAGCCAGTTCGTGGATCCTGAACGAATCCAGGCCTGCACCAACTGTGGCATGGCGCCGATGACCCTTGCCATCGCCTACGGCAAGCTCGGGTCGCTCGCCGAAGGAGCCGCGCTGGCGCGCAAATCGCTCTAGGTTATGGGCTGACGGCAGTCTGAACCGGGCGGACCATCCGTTCCGCGATATGGGGCCATGCCCTGACAGCCGGTCTGAAACATTCCGTTAACGGGTTTTGGCGTTAATGTACCCAATCAAAGGGGTACCCGCCTGATGCGTTCATTTTTGACTGCCGCCGTCGCTGCCACCATGGGCGGTCTGCTCGCCCTTCCCGTCACCGCCCAGACACCGGCGCAAACGCCGGCCAAGCCGCACAATGTGGTCCTGTTCGTGGCCGACGGTCTGCGCGGCGGCATCGTGAACGAAAAGACCGCCCCCACCATGGCGGCGCTGATGGCGCGCGGCGTGCACTTCACTAACTCGCACGCGCTGTTCCCGACCTTCACCACCGCCAACGCCTCGGGCATGGCCACCGGCCATCACCTCGGTGACACCGGTGATTTCTCCAACAATATCGACGTTGCCTTTCGGGTGGCGGCCGCCGGTGGCAGCAGGACACCGTTCCTCGAGAACGATGCCGTACTGGGCGAGGTCGACAAGCATTTCGGCGGCAGCTACCTCAACGAGGAGACGATGCTGAACGCCGCGCGCAATGCCGGCTTCTCGACCGCGTCGATCGG
>Ga0153954_1000191_pt1 | contig 55902 bp, 46 predicted proteins | sample TSFL038MetaG_FD_102277 | JGI IMG/M metagenome (GOLD analysis project Ga0153954, IMG submission 102277) | Attine ant fungus gardens microbial communities from Florida, USA - TSFL038 MetaG | ecosystem: Host-associated > Fungi > Mycelium > Unclassified | place: USA: Florida, Wekiwa Springs State...
ACCATGCAATCGATGTTTTCATCGCCCCTTGCTGCCGCATACCGTCGTCAGGGGCTAGCTAGCCAGCGCATCATCGGGAGCATCGCAAGCCGAGTCGCTTGCACCAAGAGTCAATCAGACCCGAAATTCCTCTGGGGTTCATGGACGCCGGCGAAGGTCAAGATGGCGGTGTCCGGCTGCCCGCGCAATTGCGCCGAGGCGACTTGCAAGGATGTCGGCGTCATTTGCGTCGACAGCGGTTACGACATCGTCTTCGCCGGCGCGGCGGGCCTAGACATCCTAGGGACGCAGGCGCTCTGCCACGCTTCGAGCGAGGAAGAGACGATCGAGATCATCGCCGCCCTTGTCCAGCTCTATCGCGAGCAGGGCCGCTATCTCGAACGCATCTACAAATGGGCAAAGCGCGTCGGCGCCGACTCGATCAAGGCGCAAGTGGTCGATGACGTGGACAAGCGCCACGCGCTCCATGCGCGATTCGTCCTGTCGCAGCGCTTCTCGCAGAAGGACCCATGGGCCGAGCGCGTCGCCGGCAGGGACGCGCATGAGTTCGCGCCAATCGCCGACCCTTCCTTGGCCGCCGGACAGCCCGCATGAGAGAGGCGACTTGGACGGATGTCGGCGCGCTCGATCAGATCCCGCGCCGCGGCGCGCGCGTCGTGCGCACTGCCCAGGGCTGCGTCGCGGTGTTCCGCACCGCGGACGACCGCGCCTTCGCGCTCGAAGATCGCTGCCCGCATCAAGGCGGGCCTTTGAGCCAAGGCATCGTGCATGGAACGAGCGTCACCTGCCCGCTGCACAATAGGGTCGTGAGCCTGGAGACTGGCGAGGCTCAAGGGGCGGACGAGGGAAACGCGCGAGCATTTCCGCTGCGGATCGAGGACGGGCGCGTGCTGATTGATCTTGCGGCGCTTGGCAACTCGGCTCCTCTCGAGGACGCGGCGCGATGAGCGGCGACTGGACGCGCACGACCTGCCCCTATTGCGGAGTCGGTTGCGGCGTCCTCGCTCGTCCACGCGACGGCGGGCTCTCTGCGGATATCAAGGGCGACCCGGATCATCCCGCGAACTTCGGCCGCCTCTGCTCTAAGGGCTCAGCGCTCGGCGAGACGCTCTCGCTCCACAATCGGCTCATCCGTCCGGCCGTGAGGGGAGCTGAATGCGACTGGGAGACCGCGTTCGACCTCGTCACCCACCGCTTTCTGGAGACGATTAGGGCCTATGGACCTGACAGCGTCGCCTTCTATGTCTCTGGCCAACTTCTCATCGAGGACTATTACGTCGCCAACAAGCTGATGAAAGGCTTCATCGGCTCGGGCAATATCGACACCAATTCGCGCCTCTGCATGGCTTCGTCGGTGGCCGGCCACCGAAGGGCGTTCGGCTCGGACACCGTACCCGGTGTTTACGAGGACCTCGAGCTTGCCGACCTCGTTGTGCTCACCGGCTCCAATCTCGCCTGGTGCCACCCGGTCCTCTTCCAGAGACTCGCAGCGGCGCGGGAAACGCGCGGAACAAAGATCGTCGCCACCGATCCGCGCGCGACCGCGACGACCGAAGCCGCCGACCTGCATCTGAGCCTCGCGCCCGGCTCAGACGTTCCGCTCTTCGCCGGGCTGCTGGCGCACCTCGCCAAGGTAGGCCGCGTCGATCGGCCTTATGTCCGCGCCCATACGGTCGGCTTCGATGCGGCGCTCGCCGAGGCGAGCCGGTTCGACATCGACGCGGCGGCCGCTACGACCGAGCTTGTCGCCAGCGATCTGGCCTCGTTCTACGACCTCTTCGCCCGCACGGAGCGCGTGGTCACCGTCTACAGCCAGGGCGTCAATCAGTCGTCGGCGGGGACCGACAAGGTCAATGCCATCCTCAACTGCCATCTGGCGACCGGCCGGATCGGCAAGGCCGGCGCCGGGCCGTTCTCCGTCACCGGACAGCCGAATGCGATGGGTGGGCGCGAGGTCGGCGGACTCGCCAACATGCTCGCGGCGCATATGGAGATCGAGAACGCGGAGCACCGCCGCATCGTCCAGGATTTTTGGCGCTCGCCGACAATCGCGACGAAGCCAGGCCTGAAAGCGGTCGATTTGTTTCGGGCAGTCGAGGAGGGCAAGGTCCGGGCGCTTTGGATCATGGGCACGAATCCGGCCGTCACCATGCCGGAGGCCGACCGCGTGTGCGCGGCGATCCAAGCGTGTCCGTTCGTCGTTGTCTCCGACGTCTGCCGCGCGACCGACACGACCGCGATCGCCGACGTGCTATTGGCCAGTGCAGCGTGGGGCGAGAAGGAGGGCAGCGTCACCAATTCGGAACGGCGGGTCTCGCGACAACGCGCATTCCTGCTGCCGCCAGGCGAAGCGCTGCCCGACTGGCAGCAGATCTGCGAGATCGCCAAGCGCATGGGCTTCGCCGAGGCCTTCGGATACCGCGAGCCGGCGGAGATCTTCGCCGAATACGCGCGCCTCACCGCTGAGCAAAACGGCGGGCGCCGCGGCCTCGATCTCGGCGCGTTCGGCGACATTGGCGCGGAGGACTATTGCGCGTTCGCCCCGTTCCAATGGCCGCGTCTAGCCGGAGAAGAAGCACGCGAGACCCGCTTCTTCGCCGACGGGCGCTTCTATCACGCCGACGACAAGGCGCGTTTCATCCCGACGCCATTTCGCCAACTCGCGTCGCCAGCGAGCGCGCGCTTTCCATTCGTCCTAAACACGGGCCGCATTCGCGATCAGTGGCACACGATGACGCGATCCGCCAAGACGGTGCGGCTGATGGCGCATGTCGGGGAGCCGTTCGTCGAAATCCACCCGGTGGACGCAGCGGCGACCGGGGTCGCGCCAGCCGACCTGGCCGAAATTGCGAGCGCGCACGGCCGCGCCATCCTGCGCGTCGTCGTCACGGAGCGGCAACGGCGCGGCTCGCTGTTCGCCCCGATGCACTGGACGGATCAGCACGCCTCGCTCGCCCGCGTCGACGCGCTCATCGGCGCCGCAGCCGACCCGGCGTCGGGCCAGCCGGAGTTGAAGGCCGCCCCGGTCGCCGCGCGGCGGTTTGAGGCCGCCTGGCACGCTTTCGCGACTTCAACCCGACCCATCGCCGCTCACGGGACTGATTATTTCGCTGTCGCGGTCGCGCGGAGCGGCTGGCGCGCCGAACTCGCAGGCCTTGCGGCGCCAGCCGATTGGACTCTATTCGCCCGGCGAGCGATAACGCTAGGCGACGTCGCCGACGTCGTCGCCTATCACGACGCGGCGGCCAGCCAGCACCGCTTCGTCGCATTTCACGACGGCGTCTTCGTCGGCGCTCTCTTTGCCGGGGCAGGACCCGTCGCGGTCACGCGGTCCTGGATCGTCGAACGTCTCGGCAAGCCGGTCGCTCCGAGTGAACGCCTGTGGCTGCTGACGGGCCGGCCAGGTCTGGAGGCGCGCGATCGCGGGCCTATCGTCTGCGCCTGCTTCGACGTTGGCCGCAACGACATCCTGGAGGCGGCCACCGACCTCGGCGAGGCGGCGACCGTCGCTGCGATCGGAGCGCGTCTTAAGGCTGGCGCGAACTGCGGCTCCTGCCGTGGCGAGATCGCGAAGCTGATTGGCCCGGTCGCTGCTCAACGCGTGCGCTCGAGGTGAAACTCCATCCCAATGGGCGGTATCAGTTGCAAAGGGCGCCACATCTATGCCGCGTAACTTGGAGATCCGGAGCAAAGAGGAAGCGGACCTAGGACTCGGCAGGAAACGCGCAGAGTCCTCGTGCAATTGAGGCGTCCGAGGCCGCAGCCCGCGGGTGCGCAACCGCCTGACCATCGTTCAACCAACGTCCGCTGTTTCCACTCGATCGTCCAAAGCCGCCGGTCCGCATCCGGCCATCTCACATCGGAAAGCGGCAAAGCGGTCGGACAGCAGGGCGCCCATGATCGCCATTCAACGAGGTCGCGCGGCTTCTCCAAACCAGACGTACGATCGGAGATCCGAATGGCTAACTCGTATGGGTTGCGTTGGTTCGAATGCGAGTTTACGCAAGACGGCAATGCTCAAAAGAAGAACATAGACGTGGTGCGAATACATTCCCAGCGCGTTGGGATTTGACATCGCGGTCGAGGCGTTGAGTTTTGCCTTGGCGGGTGGAAATTATGTCCTGATAGACTGTGTGCTTTCGACGGGGCCTAGCGCGCTGGCATCGCCGTTCCCCGGCCGCCCGGTGGCCTAAGAGCCCGTGAGGCCGTCGCCATAGCTGTCGCGGCGCGCTTCCTTCAAGAGGCGGCCGAATATCGCAACGAAGACCTCGATACGCTTTAGCGGGGGAACAAGGACGTGCGCGACCGTGGCGCTGGAGCATGGTAAGGCTTTGGATGTGCGAGAGGACATTGCAGGAACAGACGATCAAAGGGCGTTCGCACTTTAGGCCCGTTCTAAACTGTCGCTATTCCAATCAGTTACATATACCCTGCACCCAGAAGCGAAAATCCGCTTTTCGAGCATGTCAGACATCTCGGTGCGAACCAGCGGTATAGCTCACGCTCGTCCCGCCATACGCGTGTCAGCAGCGGAGCCAGCGCGAAGGTAGGACGACCGGGCTTTCGGAGACGAGGGGGGTCCCGACGGCAAGATCGATTGCAAAGACATCTGAGAGAAGGCGGCTCGTCTGCACGGCTTGGGGCGCCCCGCAGGCGACGATCGCACCCTTGCTCATGAGGGCGAGCGTGTCCCCATAGCGCCCAGCGAGATTCAGGTCATGCAGGACCGCCAGGACTGCGACGCCACTCCGCGCAAGCCCATGGGCGGCGTCGAGCAAACCGAGTTGATGCGACAGGTCGAGGTTGGCCACCGGCTCGTCGAGTAGCAGCGCCTGGCCATCCTGAACGCTTCGAGCGGCCGCGATCTGCGCTAGGGCGCGCGCAAATTGAACGCGCCGCTGCTCGCCGCCGGACAAGTTCCCGTAGGGACGCGATGCGAGATGAAGCGCGTCAACAATTGCCAGGCACTGCTCGATCACGCGAGCGCGTTCCAACCCCGAGACTCGGCCGATCCCATCGAGCCCAAGGCGCACCACCTCATGTGTCAGAAAGGGCGAAGACACCTGGATCGCCTGCGTCATGACGGCGCGTTTCAGCGCGAGCCGGGCGGGGGAGACCCGCCCTATAGGCTCTCCATCGCAGACAACCGCCCCCGAATTCGGGCGCAATTCGCCGCTCATGAGCCGGATGAGAGTCGATTTGCCCGCTCCGTTGGGGCCGATGAGGACGGTCATGCGCCCCGCCTCGACATCGAGCGAGACAGCATCGACGAGCGTATGGCGCTGCGAGCGGTAACTGACCGCCCGCGCCGACAGAAAGGCGGTCACGCGCCCACGTCTCTGGCGCGCGCCAGCAACAGCCAGAGGAAGAACGGCGCGCCAATCGCCGCGGTCAGAACGCCAATCGGCATTTCCGCGGGCGCGACCAGCGTGCGGGCGAGCGTATCGGCGCCGGCCAGCAAAACCGCTCCCCCGGCGACGCTGAGCGGCAGGAGCGCGCGATGATCCGGGCCGACGATCAGCCGCACCGCGTGCGGGGCGACGATGCCGACGAAACTGATGACGCCGGCCGCGGCGACGCTCGCGCCGACCGCGATTGCGACCAGGAACACGATCGCGGCCTTGAGACGCTGCAGACGCACGCCGAGATGGAAAGCCTCCGCCTCGCCCAGCGCGAGCGCGTTGAGGCCGCGCGACAAGAACGGGCACGCGGCAAGCATAAGCCCGGCAATTGGCGCGAGGGCAGCAACCTTGGCCCAGTTTGCGCCGCCGAGGGAACCCATCGACCAGAATGTCAGGTCGCGCAATTGCCGATCATCGCTCACATATGCGAAGACGCCCATGAACGAACTCGCGAGCGCGGCGAGCGCCACGCCTGCGAGCAGCATTATCGCAACTGACGTGCGTCCCTCGCGAGTCGCGACGAAGTAGAGGGTCCATGTCGCGGCCAGGGCGCCGAGGAACGCAGCTGCGGGCAGCAGCGAAGAGCCAAGAGTGGCGAACTCCTGAGGCAAACGGTCGCCGAGCACGATCGCCAACGCCGCGCCCAGTCCGGCGCCAGCCGAAACGCCTGCCAGCCCAGGGTCTGCGAGAGGATTGCGGAAGAGGCCCTGCATGAGGGCGCCTGACACCGCAAGGGCCGCGCCAATCATCATGGCAAGAAAGAGCCGCGGCAGCCTAATGTGGATGACGACGACGGCGTCCTGCCCCAGATTGACGCCGCGCGTCGCAATTGCGTGGACGAGGATATCAGCTACGCGGCCCCCCGGGACCCGGATAGCGCCGTGCGTGAGGGAAACCAGGGCGACGAGGACTAGAAGCGCGACAAGCGCGGCGGTCGTCAGAACGACCCGGCGACGACCGTCGGCCTCGAAGCGAAACTCGTCGCGAATGTCGTCCAGTGAGGCGCTCACTGTCGGTCGGCGAGTTTTGGCAAGGTCGGCAGCGTCAGAGTTGGGTAAAGCGCCGCCATCAAGTCGCGCACGGCGTCGGGGGTGCGCGGACCGAAGCCGAGGAGATAAACTCCGTCCATGGCGATCAGCGCGCGATTGGTCGCCGCCGGCGTCGCTGAGAAGGCTGGCAAAGAGAAGATCTCATCCTGGCCGCCGACCATATTTCCATTGGTCATTTTGAGGATGGCGTCCGGCGCGGCGGCGATCACCCCTTCGTCGGTCATCGGTTTAAAGCCGTCGATCGAATCTGCGGCGTTGACCGCGCCGGCGAGGCGGATGATCGCATCCGCCGCGGTGCCGCGGCCTCCCACCATCGGCCGGCCGTTCTGCAGGGAGAGGATGAACAAGACGCGCGGAGGTTTCTCGCTCTTCGGGCGCATCTTTTCGACGAGCGCGAAGCGAGCGCGGGTTTCGTCGGCGAGCGCCGCGGCTTTCTCCCGGGCGCCCAGCAATTTGCCGATCGTTTCGATCTTCGCGGCGACGCCGTCCGGCGATGGGTCGTCGTGGATCATGGTCATGGGCACGCCCGCATCGCTCACCAGCTTGAGCGCCGCCGGCGGCCCCGAGCCATCGATCGCGATCACCCATGAGGGCTTGAGCGACAGGATCCCCTCGGCCGACAGAGCGCGCATGTAGCCGACGTTCGGCGCCCGCTTCAGCGCCTCCGGCGGGTAGAGGCTCGTTGTGTCGACCCCGACGATCCGGCTTTCGAGGCCGAGCGCGTAGATCGTCTCGGTGATCGCGCCGCCGATCGACACGATGCGGCTCGAATCGATCGCCTGTGGCTCGCCGCCGCGAGCCGCGGTGAGACCGAGCGCGCCGAGAGAGATGAGGGCGAACGCCGCGCCGACCGCGGCGTGCCGCGTTGCAAAGGCTCGGCTAAGACGCGTGCATCGGGTGAACGCCATCGAGGGGCCCATTTACTTGGTGAGGATCAGTTTGTGGTTCGCCGTGAGGCGCAGCCTGTAGCGTTCGCCGCCATGGACGATGATCGCCTCCCGCGCTCCTGCAAGCAGTTCGCGCACGTCGATGACCGGCGTTGGGGGCTGAAGCTCCGGCTCGGGGAGTTCCCTCGAGGCTGGTTCCGGGGCTTTTCGTTCATCCGGCGTCATCAGTTTAGAATCGTTTCAATTTTGATTCATTCTAATTTATAATGGTTATAAATCGAAAGTTTCTCAACACAATCTTCGTTGCAGTCAGTTTAAGAGAGATTATCATTCCAATCTCCAAGGTCTATGTTGACACGAATATTTACGCTTGCTACCGAATGTCAAGCCGCGAACCGAAATGGCGCGGGAGCCAGCCAGCCAGAAGCGCGACGCGTTCAGCCAGCCAGCACAGGGATTTCAAGGGCTGGAGGTAGGCGGCGGTGGGCCGGACACACTTTCGAATCTTTCTGATGACATCCACGGTTGGGGCGCTCGCGGCTCCCTTCTTTGCTGACGGGGCGTCGGCGCAGCAGGCGTCGTCGCCCTCAGCCCAGACCCAGCCCGCTTCAGGCGCGGCCAAGCCCGCCTCCGGCGCAGCGCCGGGGCCGTCGACTCCGGGTCAGCCCGGTCAAGGCAAGGCGGCCGCTCCCGCGGCGGCGTCTCGCGGGTCGCAGAGCGGTTCGGTCGTCGATCTCGACACGATCACCGTCACGCCGACCAGAACTGCAGAATCCGTGGTCGACGCGATGGCTGGCACGAGCGTGATCACCAGCGGCCAGATCACACGAGAGCAGCCTGGCTCGATCGCGGAGATGCTGCAGAATGTGCCCGGCGTCACGTCGGAAGTGACGCCGAACGACCCGGGTCAGTCCATCAATATTCGAGGCATGCAGGATTTTGGCCGCGTCAACATCTTGGTCGACGGCGCGCGGCAGGACTACCAGATCTCCGGCCACAACGCGAACGGCACGTTTTATCTCGATCCGCAGTTCGTCGGCCAAGCCGACGTCGTTCGCGGTCCCGTGTCGAACATCTACGGATCAGGCGGCATCGGCGGCGTCGTCTCGTTCTCCACGCCAGGAGTCGACAGCGTCCTCAACGCCGATGAGAAATATGGGGCGCTGCAGCGCTTCATCGTGGGCACGAACGGTTCGGGCGTCGTGACGTCGACGGCGGGCGCCGCCCGGGTTGGACCCAACGTCGATGTCTATGGTCAGTTCCTCTATCGCAACAGCACCTCGTATCTCGACGGCAACGGGAACGTTGTTCAAGACAGCGGCAGCTCGGTGGTCGGGGGCCTGTTCAAGCTCAATGTGCGGCCCTCGGAAGGCCAGCAGATCTCACTGAGCGCGCTGACGCAGAACGACAAGTTCGCCAACAACGGCACGAGCAATGCCGGCGCGCGCTTCGACAACAACGTTCTCGCCGGAACCTACACGCTTGGCTACACATACAAGGCGCCATGGACGCCGCTGATCGACCTCAGCTCGCATATCTATTACGCGATGACCGAGAACCGTCAGACATTTGTCGCGCCCGACGCCGACGGCGTCTATTCCGCGCTTGGCGTGCAGCCCGGCGCGCCGCTCGAAGACAGGATCAACACCTACGGCTTCGATGTTCACAACACGGCGCGCTTTACGACCGGTATGCTCAACCACGCGCTGACGGTCGGCGGAGACGGAACGCTGGACCATGTGACGACCTCTGACGACGCGGGCGGCTTTGTTTCGGCGCTCACGCCCTCGGGAAATCGATCGCTCTGGGGCGTCTACGTCCAGGACGAAATCAGCTACAATTCATGGCTGCGCGTTCTCGGCGCGTTGCGCGAGGACGGCTATAACCTCTCGGGCGGCGGCGTCAGCTCCGGCGGAACGCATCTCTCGCCCAAATTGACAATCGGCGTGACCCCGATCCGCGGCATCGAGCTTTACGGCACATACGCGCAGGGCTATCGCGCGCCGTCGGTGACGGAGACGCTGATCGAAGGCGTGCATCCGTTCCCGTCCTTCACCTTCCTGCCCAACCCGAACCTCGTCGCCGAGACGGCCCACGACTGGGAAGCGGGCGTCAACGTGAAATATGACAACGTGTTTCGCGCCGGCGACAGCATCCGTGGAAAGGGAACGGTCTTCACCAATCTCGTCGACAATTTCATCGATCTCGAGCAGGTCGGCGAACCCGTGCTCACTTCCTTCGTTCCGGGCGTGCCAAACTCGGCCTGCCCAAGTCTGCCGCCCGGCCTTTGCATGCCGTTCCAGCCGTTTCAGTATGTCAATGTCGCGCAGGCGCGGTTGTCGGGCGTCGAGCTCGAGGGCGGCTACGATTGGGGCTCGGGCTTCGCGACGTTCGCGGGATCGGCGATCAATGGCAAGAACCTCGAGACGGGCATGTCGCTCGCGACGGTCCCGCCCTATCGGGCGAGCGGCACGCTCGGTTTTCGTTTCCTCGACGACCACTCGCTGGTCGCGGGCATTCGCCTCACGGCCGTCGGCTCGAGCGCCAAGAATGTGCCCACCGCGACGGACGGCGGTGGCCCCCTGCCAAGCATCGGCTACGGCCTCGTCGATCTCTTTGCGTCTTACGCGTACAATGACCGCGTGAGCGCCAACTTCTCGGTGAACAACCTGTTCAACCGAGAGTACACACAGTTTCTCAACGTCGAGCCGAACCCGGGGCTCACGGTCAAAGGCGGGATCACGATTAAATTCGCGGAACGGTAAAACGATCGTCCGCCGGCTTTGCCAAGGAGCAAACAATGTATATCGCCATGAACAGGTTCAAAGTCATCAAGGGTCACGAGGAGGAGTTCGAGCGCCGCTGGCTCGGGCGGGACACCTATCTCGACCAGTTGCCTGGCTTCATCGAGTTCAACTTGCTGCGTGGGCCCGACCGCGGCGATCACACGCTCTATTCCTCGCACACGATCTGGGCGGAGAAGCAGGCGTTCGAGAACTGGACTCACTCGGAACAGTTCCGCGCCGCGCACCGCACCGCCGGGGACAACAAGCCTCTCCATCTCGGCCATCCCGAGTTCGAAGGCTTCGAGTCGATCCAGACGCTCAAGGGTAAGCGCGCGCAGGACGCCGCGGCTTGAGCCTGACTGCGACAACTCCTCCGCTCGACGCCGACGCGATCCGGGCCGCGCTCAACGAACAACCGGACGGCGTGCTCGACGACATTGCGCGTCGTCACGGCGCGCCGCTGCGCATCGTGCTCGATCTTCTGCCCGAGGGCGCGGCGAGGTTCGCCGATGGCGCGCGGTTCGCCGACATCTGGGCCGACCTCGTCGAATGGGGTCCGGTGACGTTCATCGTCCACACCGAGGACGGCGTCTTCGAAACGAAGGCGCCGCTGCCGCCCGGTTCCGAGGCGCGAGGCTATTTCAACATTCACGGAGAGAGCCCGCTCGGCGGGCACCTGCGGATCGCCCGATGCGCCGCGATCTATTTTGTCGACCGGCCATTCTTCGGCCGCCGGTCCTGCTCGCTGCAGTTCATCAACCTCGACGGCTGGGCGATGTTCAAGGTTTTCGTCGGGCGCGACGAACAGCGCGAACTCATCAAAGATCAGCTCGAGCGCTTCGAGCGGCTGCGCGCCCTCGAGACAAACTGACGGCGTGAAGCGCGGGGGAGTCGCGAGCTCCCCTTGAGAAGCCCCATCGCCGAGGCGCGGCCTCCGTTCCGCGCGAGCCCCCGAACCCATTCGTCTTGAAATCCGGGCGCGGGCGGTCCACCACCGGTGCGACTTTATATAACACTTCAGGTTTCCATCTTATTCGGTGATGCGGTGATCACGACTGCGTGAAGACGCGAGATCGAATCATTTCTAATTTGAAGTCTTTCTAATAGTAAGTCGTTGATATTGCTTGTTGCAATCGAGAGTGTTATCCAGTTCATGCTAGGCGCAATGACTTGCCACTCAGCGTATAGAGTAAAATAAAGCTTCAAAGTATAGCAAAAAATCGTTCATATGCGCTCATTATATTGAGAATTGCTGATCTATGATCAGCGCATTGCAGGCGATCGGGCATGGGTTGGCGTTGTTGGCGCGGGCGAGCGCTGGCGCGCGGCGGCAGGGCGTTGGCGTCGTGAGGGGAAAAGGGATGCTGGGGGTTATGGCGGGCAATTCGCGGCGCTTCGAAAAGGGGCGGGGGTTCCATGGCGGCGCGGCGCGACCGTGCGCTGGGCGAATGTCAATCTCGGCCGCCGCGATGCTGGCGCTTCTCAGCGCCGGGAGCATGATCGCGACGCCGGCGTACGCTGAAGGCGGGAGCGCCGCCGCCCAGGTGACGACGGTCTCCGTGCCGGCTGGTCCGCTCGACCAGGGTCTGGTCGCGCTGGGACAACAAACCAAACTCAAGCTCGTCTATCCGAGCGCGCTGACGGCCGGCAAGAAGACCGCGGGCGTCGCAGGGCGCATGAGCGCCAAGGATGCGGTCACCCGCTTGCTCGCGCAGACCGGGCTCGGATTCAACATGACGCCGGCAGGCGGGGCTGAGATCTCTCCCCTGTCGGCGCGGGATCAGACCCTTCGCGCCCAAGCGGCGGCGATCCCACTCGACACGATCAATGTCGGGGGCAGCGACACGCAGGGCGCTCATCCCTTCGGCTACGGGCCGGGGAACGGGGATCGCACCAGCAATCCGGAGCAGGTCATCTCGAGCACCAAGACGGGGACGAAGCTCGAGGACATTCCAGGAAGCGTGCAAACCATCCCGCATGAATTGCTCTACGAGCAGGGCGAAACCATGCTGCGCCAAAGTCTCGACAACGCGAGCGGCGTCAACTTCGGCGGCCAAGATTCCAAGGGATTCTACGACCACTTCATGATCCGTGGCCTGAACGCCCAGATGTACGAGGATGGCTTCTCGGACGGCGATCAACTCGGAGGCCTCTCCCATTCGCTGAACGGCGTCGACCACATCGAGGTAATCGAGGGGCCCGGCTCGGCTTTGTTCGGCAGCGGGCCGCCCGGCGGCACGATCAACATCGTCCATTACAAGCCGTCAGACGATTTCCACGCCGGCGCGAGCGTTCAGGCTGGATCTTTCGGAACGGTGGTCAATAACGACTACATCACCGGCTCGACGACCCTGCCTGGACTGAGCTACCGCGTCGACGGGACGTTCTCGCACTCCGACGGCTTTCGCGATCTCGCCAGCCACGACTATGAGATCCTGCCGCAGCTCCAGTACAAGTGGTTGAACCACGTCACGAATCTCGCCGTCGACATCCGGCAGATGAACGAAACGCCCGACTCCTACGGCATCATCTATTTCAACGGTGCGCCGCTCAGAAACGTCTCGATCAACTCGAAATATTCGACGCCTTTCGCTCTCTCCCAGTCGTTCTACGTTCGGCCGACGCTGACGGATCAGTGGAACGTCAACGATCTCCTCACGATCAACAACCGCCTCTCCTATCTTCACCGAACGCTCGACGTTCTCGGCAACGGCGACAGCACAAGCACGAAGGTGAGCGACGGCGAGGTAGTCGGACGCCAACTCCGCCAGCAGGCCGACAATCTCGGAGATCTTGACTACCAGTTCGAGCCGCTCTGGCAGTTCATGACCGGCCCCGCCGCTCATTCGCTCGTGACCGGTTTCGAGTATGTGAACCAGAACCTTGACACCAATCGTTCAACCGCCGACCTTCCCAACATTCCCGACGCCTTCAATCCGGTTCCTCCGGAAACATCGCTGCTTGGCCTCAAATTTCTGTGCGACGCGAAGCATTCCTGCGACGACGACGCGCTGCGCGCCAATTACGAGAGTCTGTACGCGACCGATCAGATCGCTCTCGGCCAGTTGCAGGTGCGCGCTGGCGTGAGACAGGACTGGTTCAACACCTCGCTCACGCCGCTCATCACTGTGCCCGGTCGCTTCGGGACAAATGGTCTGCCGTTGATCGCCGGCATGACGCAAACGCGCAACGATGCGCCGGTAAGCTGGAACGTCGGCGTGCTCTACAAGCTCTTCCCCTGGATGTCCCCTTACGCCGGAGTGTCGAAGAGCAATCTCGCGAACTTCAATTCCGAGAACACGCAGAACGGCATCGGCGCGCCTGAATCTGCGCTGCAATATGAGGTCGGAATCAAGTTCTCGTTCCTCGAAGATCACGTCGTGCTCAACACTTCCGCATTCGACGTCTCAAGAGACAATGTGGCATCGGCAGTGACGTTGAACGGCGTCGAGTCCGTGGTGTTCGACAGCCAGAAAACAAAAGGCGTCGAAGCCGCTCTCGACGCCAAGCTCAACGATCAATGGCATGTTCTCGCCAACGTCACCTATCAGGACGCCTATATCACCGATAATCCGCAAGGGATTTCGTCGGTCGGCAATCATCCGCAAGGCGTCCCCGCCGTCCTCGCCAATCTCTGGACGAGCTATCTGTTCTCGATCGGCGGCCTCTCAGGCTTCCACATCGGCGGCGGCCTGAACTATCAAGGCAAAAGCTACAGCGACATCACCAATGTGAACTCGATCCCGCCCTATCTCATCGCGAATGTCGCGTTCGGCTACGACGCGAAGAACTGGGGCGTCGACGTCAACGTGCACAACATCACCAATGAGCGCTATTTTCTCGCGGCGAACGCGGCGGGCGCACTTGTCGGCCAGCCGCTCAGCGCGACGGTCACTCTTCACGCGAGCTTTTAATCCGCTGCGATGGGAGTTTTTCGCTTGCAGGGCGGACGCTCTAGGGCGCGACGTGGAACTCTGGTTTGAGCGCTAGCGAGTCGCCGGTCCGTGCTTGGCTGGAAGGTTCATTTACGGGAGGGTTGTTGTGCGCCGAAGACAGTTTCTTTTGACCAGCTTGGCCTCGGCCCTCGTCCCGCCGGCGGCCGCCCAGGAGCAAAAGCCCGGCGCCGATCTCGATTTGGGGCCCGTCAAGGGAATGGAAGAGCTTTGGTATCTTCTGACCGCGCTCGATACCCTGATCTTCTGTTTGGCGGTTGCGGTCATTAAAGATCAGACCGTCATAGTTCAGGCGCGCCGAGAGATTCAGCCTTACGCTTCTCAACTGAGCGACGCCAAGGCTGAAGAAGCGTTCAATGCGGCGCTTAAATCAAGCGACGGACAAGCGCGGCTCGAGCAGAACAAGACGGCCATCAACGACGCGGCAAAAGAGATCGACTCCCTATTGACCGATATCGTGTCGCCTCCGATTCGCGCGAGCGTCGTCCATGCATTCGCCCGAGCGTCGACGCTGTTGGTTGTTCGCGCCGCCGAGAACCAGTCGTGGTGGTGTCGAGTCTACGCGTTTCGGAAGGTGCGGTGCTAGGGGGGCCGCGGCCAGGCCGTTGCGCGCGATGACGAGGGGTTCTCAAGCGCCCGGTCGAGAGCCGGAGGACCGATAAGAAAAATCGACAATTTCTTGCCAAACGCTCATCCTCCGAAATGAATGGGGACGGTGAGGTTGAGGACGGCGCCGCCGAAATCGGCCGGCGGGGCAGGGACGGGGCTCGCCCGGCGCGGCAACGACACCGCTTCGGCGTCGAGCGCCTGATTGCCGGATGAGCCGATCAGGTGCGCGGAGAGCACCTGGCCCGAGCGGGCGATAGTGAACGCGACCGAGGCCGTTCCCGTGCTCGAGGCGCCGGCCGGATAGCGCTTGTAGCGATTGAGGTGGGCCATCAACTCGCCCTTCCAGGTCGCGGGCGACACGGATGGCGCAGCGCCCGAGCCGGCCGAGGGCGCCGCGGCGGCAGTCGAGCGCATCGCCAGCGCGCTTGGGGGCGCCGTGGTCTCGCGCTGCTTTGGCTTGTCGGGGTCGATCGGCTTCTTGCGCTCGGCCTCATGCGCCCTAGGCGGCGGCTCCTTGTGAGCTTTCGGCTTGGGCGGCGGCGGTGGCGGTGGCGCGAACGTGGCCTCGGAATTGTCCTGTTTCGGCAGGTCCGGGAGCTTTATGTCCTCAGGTTGCGGGGCGGGTGGGACGTCCGCCTTAAGTTCGGCGGTTTGCATCGGTTCGACCGGAGCCGGATCGAGCTTTGACGGCTCCGGCGCCGCGACCGGCGTTGGCGGCGTCAGGTCAGGTGTCTCGACTGGCGTTGGCGGGTCGGGGGTGGGGATCGGCTGGGCCTCGGTCATCTGCGGCCCAGGCGCGACGTCTTGCGGCGGCGCGGGCGGCGCGACCGCAAGCGGCGCGAGGTCGATCATGACCGCGGGCGGCGGAGCGTCTGGCGCCGCCTCCGCCTCGCGCCAGTTGAGCGCGGCCCATGCAACGGCGAAATGGACGGCCGCCACAACGATCGCCGCTGCGCCCCAGCGAAGCGCGATCAACGCTGCGCGCGTTCGTGCGCGCGTGCGCTCGCCGGTCTGCGTCACGGCTGCGACGCCGCATTCGACTGGCCGGCATCCTCCAATCCGACCAGTGCGATTTTCAGGTAACCGGCGTCGCGGAGGAGGTTCATCACGCTCATCAGGTCGCGGTAGGCGACCGCCCCGTCGGCGCGCAGGAAGACGCGCTGCCCCCGATCATTTCCGGTGTGTTGGTCGAGGACGGCTTGCAGCGTCTCCCGCGGGACCGAATCGTCGCCGATTGCGAGCGAGAGATCGCTCTTGATGGTCAGGAACACAGGCTTGTCGGGCCTCGGCTGCGGCTGGGCGTTCGAGACGGGAAGTTCGACCGGCACATCCACAGTGGAGAGCGGCGCCGCCACCATGAAGATGATCAGCAGCACCAGGATCACGTCGATGAAGGGCGTAACATTGATATCCGAGATTTCGGCGATGTCGCCGTCCTGCGGATCTTTGAGGCCAACCGCCACGGCGGCTTACTCGGCGGGACGCAACGCAGCGCCGAAAAGAAGGGCGCGTTCCGGAGGCCTTGCAGAGGCGTCGGAATTGTCGATCTTAATCTGCTGTCTGTCGAGGTCGCGCGAGACATGCCGGAGCACGGCGCTCGAAGCATCCGAAAGCAGCGCCCGATAGCCGGCGATCGAACGCACAAAAAGGTTGTAGATGATGACCGCGGGGATGGCTGCGACCAGCCCGATCGCAGTCGCCAGCAAGGCCTCTGCGATCCCCGGGGCGACGACGGCAAGGTTGGTCGTGTGTGACTTCGAAATGCCGATGAAGGCGTTCATGATGCCCCAGACCGTGCCGAACAACCCAACAAAGGGAGCGGTCGCGCCGATCGTCGCGAGCAGACCCGTGCCCTGCGCGATGCGCCTGCCGGCCCTCGCTTCGATCCTTGATAGCTCGATCGCAAGCCGCTCCTTGACGCCATCGGCCGACAAGCCCGCGGAGCGGCGCTCTTCGTTTGCGGCCTCCTCAACGAGTTCGGCGACCGGCCCATTTCGCGTCCAGCCGGACTGAATCTCCCGCGCTCCCTCGCCTAGGCTTTTAGCGCGCCGAAGTTTGAGGGTTGCCGCTTGCGCTCGCCGTTTCGCCAAGACGAGCTCCAGGCCTTTCGCAAGCCAAACCGTCCAGGTCACGACGGAAGCGAAGGCGAGGCCAACCATCACTGCCTTCACGACGATGTCGGCGTTCATAAACATCGACCAAGGCGATAGGTCGCTAGGCAGGGAACCCACCGTCTGAGCGACCGAAACTGATCCACTCGAATCGCTGGACGGAGGCGACGTCGGCGTCAACTTGTTGTCGGCCGCGGCAGGCATAGCTGACGCCGCTGAAGAGGTCGGGGCCCCCTGGATGGCTGGCGAGTAAGGTCTGGGCGCCTCTTGCGCCAGCACCGACGATCCGGGACTGATCGACGCGAGCAGAACAAGCCCTGCGAGCGCTAATCGGGGGATCGTGGCCGGACGGCGGCCAGAAGTGTGGTGAATATCTCTACACGTCTCGTCAATCATTCCGCTGGCGCAGGTTTAGGAGGCGGGCTAACTCTCGCCGTCGCTCCCATCAGAAAGCCGACAAGCGACCAAAGGGGCGAAGAGCTAAAGGACAGCTCGGCGCCGACAGGAGTCGGATGTCTTCCCAACCACCTTAGAAGAGACCAATGGCAGAAAGCGGCTTTCGGCTGGCCCCACAGCGGTTAATGCAGCGCGAGGAGACCCGCAATAGACATCGAAGAGAATGACGCAACTTAGAAGAATTGCAATTTAGAATGGCTTTAAACTTGAAACATTTCAAAACATACCCGCTAGTCTCGTAGCTGTTGGAGCGTTTTGCCAAACTCCACTTTCCCCCGTGAATCGCATCTGATGGGCGCGCCATTTCAGTACAGAACTATGAACGCCGAACGCCGCCGATTCTACGCTCGAAGCGGCGACCAGCGTTCGTAGCAATGCCGACTTCGATCCAATGATGCGAACCTCGTCGTCGGCGACCTCCACGCGCTGCGCCAGGGCGCGCAGATGGTCACGGCGATAGCCGCCATCGTCGAGGTGTATCCGCTCGCGCGCCTACGGGCGAAGCCCTTGAGCATGTCGGGGCTGACGCTCTGGCTGCCTTCACCATCAAGCGCGCTCTGTGTGCGCTCCGCGTCGGCCTTGGCCTGATCGCGTAACGCCTTGAGCCCGGCCATATGCTCCTTGGCCGTCTCGTCGTCCTTATCGACCATCCCCGATTCGATGGCGTCATACAGACGGCCGATGCGCTGATCGGTGTCGGTGATTCGCCGGTTGAGTTCGGCAAGGTGCTCGCGGCGACGCTCGGCGCGTTCCTCGCGGCGGTCGATGACGCTGGCGAGGACCGTTTCCAGCCGCTTGGGTTGAAGCAAGCGGCTTTCGAGATGATCGGCGACAAGATCGTCCAGCTTGTCCATTGGGATCGTGCGGCCCTTGCAGCCGGTCTTGCCCTGCCGCGCCTTGGTCGAGCAGGTGTAGTAGCGATAGGTGCCGCCCGCGCTGCCCCGGCCGGTGCGGAGCGTCATCGCGCCCCCGCACTTGGCGCAGAAGCAGATGCCGGTCAGCAGCGTGGGGCCACTGGTGATGCGCGCCGGCGCCATCCTGGGATCGCGGGATTTCAGGCGGGCTTGCACCGCGTCGAAAATCTCGCGCTCGATCAGGGGCGGCACCGCCATGATGGCGACTTCGCTCTCCGGCTTCTTCTCCCGGTCCTTGTGCGAGCGGGTGTTGAACCTGTGCTCCCCGATATAGGTGGTGCGGGTCAGGATGCTGTGGATTTGCGCCAGCCCCCAGCGCCCGCCGTCACGAGTGAACATGCGGCGTTCGTTGAGGTAGCAGGTGATGGATTTGACGCCCATCGGCCCCTTCACACCGTCGCCTGTGAGGAACAGGCGATAGATCAGCCGCACGGTGTCGGCGTGCAGCGGGTCGATCTCCAGCTTCTTCTTGATCTTCGTTCCCCGCTGCTCGGCCGCGACGATGCGGTAGCCGATCGGCGGCAGCGCGCTATTCCAGAAGCCCTGTCGGGCGTTCTCGTTCATGGCGCGCAGGACGTGCTTGGCGTTCTCCTTGGACTGGTATTCGTCGAACAGCGCCATGATCTGCCGCATCATGACGTGCATGGGATCGTCGCCCATCTCCTGCGTGATGGAGACGAGCTTGACGCCGTTCTTGGCGAGCTTCCTGACGTAGAACTCCAGCTCGAAGTGATCGCGGAAGAAGCGCGAGAAGCTATGCACCACGACGACATCGAACGGCGCGGGCTTTGACGTGCCGGCTTCGATCATGCGTTGAAATTCAGGGCGCTTGTCATTCGTCGCGGATGCGCCGGCCTCCACGAAGGTTTCGACAAGCTGATAGCCGCGCGTGACGCAGTAGGCTTCGCCCTGCTTGCGCTGGTCGGGAATCGATACGTCATGCTCGGCTTGCCGGGCAGTCGAGACGCGCAGATAGAGGGCGGCGCGTTGGGTCGTGATATTTGGACTGTGGATGTTCATGCGCGGCCTCCCGCAGCCTTTTTCGGTTTGGCGCGGTCGATCAAAGGCAACGCCAGTTCTACACGGTCATGGACCACCTTGGGCGCGAGCTTGCGGCCCTGTCCCTTTTCCAAGCGGATCAGGCCGTAGCTCTCCATCGTCTTCATGGTGCGCGACAGGTTGGATACGGCCCGGCCGGTGATCTCGGCCAGTTCCTCAAGCGAGGCCGGGGCCTTCTCGGCAATGACGCGCAGCAGTTCGCGATTGCCCGCCGACAAGACCTTGGAGAACGACTCGGTCGAGGTGAACCAGACCTTGGGATCGCCCGGCGCAGGCTTTTCCTCGCCTCTGGCGATCCGCATGGTGCGGGCCTTCATTTCCTCGTAGTCGGCAATCCCGACTTTCAATGTGGTCATAGCACGCCTCGCTCCTTCAACACCGCGTCCACCGCCTGCCAGAAGTCGGCCAGCAGTGTGGCCGCGTCCTCCCAGGCGTAAGGCTTCACGGTCTGGAGGCGATGCCGATGGCCCATCGGCTCGCCGCGTTTCCCTCGGCCGACCGGATGGGCGTTATCGAAGCCAACCAGCCGTTCGCCCGAAGGCCCGTGCAGCGTGAGCGAGTAGTCGAGACCTTGCGGCTTTTCCGGCGAAGCCGGAATGCGGGTGACGACAAACTTCACCCAATGATCGCCCGCGGGATCGACAACGAGCACCTGACCGTCGAGGTCCAGAAGCACGTCGAGGCTCGGGTCACGATCCTCGCTCATGCGTTTTTCTTATCAGACTGTGATATAATCGGCAAGCCGTTTTCTGGCTTTGCCGGCCTGAGCAGTTCATCGAAGACATCGCCGAACCAGCGCTCGAATATCTGGATTTCGGCCTCGGTGACGGGAATGTCTTCCGGCCAGTCATCGGTGACGCGCATTGTCTGGCCGTCCGAGCCGAGAAGCGGCATGTCGGAGCGCTGGACACCGTTCCTCGGTGCGGGATCGTTGTCGTACTCGAAAAGGTCGTCAGGGAGCGTCTTCGGGGCTGGCTGCGATGGGCGGCCCCTTTTGGTGCGACGGCGTTGGGCGCGCATGGAATCCTCCGTGGTTCGTGGGTGGATTCCGGGCGTCGGGAGGCTCGGAATTAAGCGAACCCTGGATCCGTCGCCGCCACGTTGGTCTTGGTCAGGTCACGGCGGATGATCGAAGGATCGCGGTTACAGGACAGGTTCTCGTAAACCTGCTCCTGCCGGGCGTGGTCGTCGGTGATGGCGAATGCCTGCAACTGGTCCATGGTCAGCCCACCGTCGCGTAAACCTGAATCAGCTTCGGGCTGACAGCGCCAAGGCGCATCCGCTGCTTCACCACATGCGCGGTTATGCCGAACCGGGCCGCGATTTCCTCCGCGCCCCATCCACGATCCTCCGCAAGCTCGCGGAAGCGCTCGAACTCGTCGGCAGGGTGAAGGTTCTCGCGGGTGACGTTCTCGTCGAGGCTGATTTCCGCCGCGTCGTTCGCCGTGTCGATGACGCAGCGGATGGCTTCCGTCTTCCTGATCTGCTTGCGCTTGGCGCGAAGCAACTGCGCCAGCCTGCGGCCTTCACCGATGCTGACGAGATAGAAGCCGGTCGGCTCGCCCTCGGCGTTCGTTTCCGGCTCCACCACCAGATTTTGCAGGATGCCCTTGGCGGCGATGCTCGCGGCCTTCGCCTCGATAGACGCCTCGCTGTGCGGCGTCTGCCGGGCATTGTTCGGATGCTTCTTGAGCTTATTGAGCGGGATAAAAACGGTCGCGCCATTCTCGACGGTCGGGGCGGTGTTCGCATTCGTAGTCATGGTCTTGATCCTTTTGGCTTGGGTTGGAGCGCAGCGCAGCGCTGCAACCCTGGCCGTCGTCGAGACCGGGGGGTGCAAGGTGCAAGGGCGACCGGGACGGAGTGGGATCACCCGGCCTGCACAAGCGGATCGAAGCTGCTGGCGAGAGTGAGAAACACGCATCCGCGCGGAAGGCCGGGGAGACCGGCCCGGTCCCCTTGTGCCGCGCCAGGGGGCAGGCCCCCAAGCAACCGGCCCGGCCAGAGCGAAGCGGAGGCCGGGCGCAAGATCCGATCGGGATACGCAAAACCTGAAAACCGGAAAGCCGTGCATCTCGATCTCCGCATTTCCTGAAAGGCGGCGCGTTCGTCGGGCAGCTCGCGAATGACCGCAGCCGCCCCTTGCGTTAGCGATTGAAGCCGAATGGCGGAAACGCGCCGTTGGCGTGGTTCCGGCGCAGCCGAAAGCGCGGCCCGAAGGGCAACGCCATAGGTGCAACTCGTTCCGTAGGCAGGTAGGCCACGCTGGCGAAGCGTCGGTCGGCAAATATTGCTCCGAGACCGACAAAAATTTCCCAACCAGGCCCAGCGCTTATGGCGTCCATAACAAAAAGAAGCGGTCGTTCAGGGAGTCGTCAGTCAGAAGAGGTTGGCGCAAATCTCGCTCCGTAGAGTGACAAGACAACAGTACGGAGAGTTTGCAGCAGCATGATCGGAGCAACGTCGCACTACAGCGCCCCATCATATTATTCCCCGCCGGACCAATTGGCGTCGCACAATAATACCAACCCGTTTTCGGTGGCTTTCGATGGCGAGGACGAGACCGCTCAGCAGGCAACCTCGACGAGTTCGAGCCCCACCATCGATAGCCAACCATCGAGCGCGACGTTCAATTTGCAGGGAAAGTCAGGCAGCTTTACCCTGATTGGACGTGGATCGGACTTCCACCGAACATACGCGTGGGAATTGCCGCAAGATCAATACGAGACCTTTATGCAGATTCAGCAAAGATTCATTGAGCTTCAGCAATCGTCGTTGCGAGACCAATACACCACGCCTGGCGGGCCGCCCGATCTGTCAAATTATCCCGGCAAACAGCCCTATGCGACTGTTACAGTGGGGGGCCAGGTCGTGGCGACGATTCTCAATGATGGGGTGGTGGGAATCGACAACAACGACATCTACGAGAAGGTCAAAGGCATCCTCGATAACCCTTCGAATATCGGCGGGCCGGATGGAGCTCAAGCACGAGCCGACCAGATTTCGAAGTTGCTCGGCGGCCGCGTTTCGAAATCACCGACAGCCATCACCCAGTCTCAGTACGATGCCCTACCGCCGATCGTTATCCCGGAGCCCACGATCGACTATGAGGGCATGAAAAACGATCCGATGTATGCGCAAATCCAGAAAATGACGGAGAACTATTCGCGGCTCTTGCAGGATCGATCTGCCTATCTCGCAAAGCAGGAAGCCGGCGTGAATATCTCGGTCTGATGCTGCCATGAGACATATGTTGCGTCTCACGACGCTAAGCCGACGCAAGACAGCTTTGCTCCGTGCAAAAGCGCCCCGCCGCGAGGCGGGGCGCTTCTGAGGCCGGGTCAATCGGTGACGATACGGCCGGCGTCGCGGGCGCGCTTCGCATAGAGGCTCAACGGATATTGGGCGGTGAAATATAGATCGCGTTCGATTGGAAGCCGGAGTTTGCCGCGCACGGATCGGATCTCGGCAAGGCTGACGTAGCCGAGTTCCGGTTCGCCAAGGCCAAGGTCGCAGAGGCCGAACAGATGATCGGGGTCGCCGGGATCAGCCCCCGTGATGAGCCAGGTTGCGCCTGCATCGGGCGTGAACAGTTTGACGACGGGCTTTGGGTCGATGTCCTCGCCGGCGGCGCTGCGTGCGCCATTGGCGAGGAGCTGGGCGAATTGGTCTTCGGTGATGAGCGGTTCGGCCATGTCTGCCTCGCTTCGGTGTCACCCTCCGATCGAGGGCAAGGAGGCGTCCGGCCGGCGCAATCGAGCGGCGTGGTCAGGCCCTACACGGTTCGGTGCGGGCCGGGCTTGACCACGCTGCGGCGTCGGCCAGCTTTCCGATGATCCTCGTTGAGCGTGACATGAAGCGAGGCAATCGGGGTCGTTGCTCGGCCGAAGGCGATTCTTCCCAAATTGCGAGAATCCGCGTGCCGGAGCGCCGAGAAGCCAAAAGCCGCTGTGATTTCAGCGGCTTCCAGTCCAGTTGCGACCCCGAATTTAGAGGGCTATAGCGTAAACGTAGTTATCATCATCGCCCGGTGCGGCGCGGCGAAAAGGATTCGAACTTTAGCCTTTCGAGGGTGCACTCACCTCGCAAAAATAATGAGTGACCGCTCACCGCACCATCACATTTGGACGGCAGTTGTTCTCGACGTCGATCCCAGATCTCATGTCCGCAGCCGCGCAACCGCCTGACCATCGTTCAACCAACGTCCGCTGTTTCCACTCGATCGTCCAAAGCCGCCGGTCCGCATCCGTGAAGAGTTTCGGACGCTTTCAGGCGTCGGAAAGTCGCCGAGGAACGAACCCGCGGTGTGCAGGGCGCAGCTTATGGCGATTTGATGTTTTGGTTGTGCCGGGGTGGACGGTCGTGAAGTGCTCGGCGCTTGATTGGATGCGCATCGGGAGAGCATTTCTTGGCGATCACGACCGATATCCGGGAGCGCTGGTAGGCGTTTTCGACGATGGCGGCATGGATCAGAGCAAGCGACGACGCCGGCGCGACGGTGGGCGCACAAGGCGTCGTTTGCTGGAGCGACATGGCGACGGCATTGAGTGGGAATGAACCGCGCCGGGTCACAACGGCGCCCCGGTTGCTGCGGGCAGCGCGCGCGGCTGTATCCAGCGCTCGAAGGTCTCGATGATGCGCATGCGCCCGCCGCAGCAAGGACAGGGCGGGAGTTGAGCAGGCGGCTCCTCGGTCTCAACGGGTGCTGGCGTCGGCGTCGATACGGCCAGCAGTTTGCGGACGCGGGCGACGTTGGCCTTGCGTGTCGCGCTCGCGAACAATCCGCAATGCCGGATGCGGTGGAAGCCGTGCAGCAGAACATGCAGCAGGAAGCGGCGCATGAACTCGTGGGTATCGAGCATCATCACCTGCCGGCGCTGCGGGCTGCTGCGGCGGTAATCCTTGTAGCGGAAAGTCACGCTGGCTTTGTCGAAGGCGAACAGACGGCCGTTCGAGATCGCGACCCGGTGTGTGTAGAGCGGGAGATAGGCGAGCACGGCCTCGGGGCCGGCGAACGGCGCCTTGGAATAGATCACCCATCGCTTCTTCCTGAGCGGCGCGAGATGGCGCAGGAAGCCGCATCGCTCGGCAAGCTCGGACTGGGCGCCGAAGAAGACGAGCTTGCCCGCGTCGTGCAGTTCGATCAGCCGGGTCAGAAACAATCGGCGGAAGAGCTTGCCCAGCACCCGGACCGGCAGAAAGAAAGTCGGGCGTGCGCTGATCCAGCGAGAACCGTCGAGTGAGACGCCGCCGCCGGGCACGATCATGTGGACATGCGGATGGTGGGTCATCGCCGAGCCCCAGGTGTGGAGCACGGCGGCGATGCCGATCCGGGCGCCGAGATGCCGGGGATCGGCGGCGATCGTCATCATCGTCTCGGACGCGGTCCGGAACAATAGATCGTAGACGACCGCCTTGTTCTGCCAGGCGATGTCGGCGATCTCGGCCGGAAGCGTGAAGACGATGTGGAAATAGCCGACTGGCAACAGGTCGGCCTTGCGCTTGGCGAGCCAAGTTCGCGCGGCAGCGGCCTGGCACTTGGGGCAGTGTCGGTTGCGGCAAGAGTTGTAGGCGATCCTGAGGTAGCCGCAGTCGTCGCAGCCATCGACCTGGCCGCCCAGCGCCGCCGTCCGGCAGGTCTGGATCGCCGACATGACTTTCAACTGGGCGAGGCTAAGACGCCCTGCCTGGGCGAGACGGTAGCTGGGACCCACGGTCCGGAAGATATCGGCGACCTCCAGCGAGGAGGTCCGCACGGCGCCTCAGCCGCTGGGCGCCGCCGGGTCGGGCGCAAATATCCCGAGCTTGTCGAGCGGACTGGTCACGGTGCGCACCGTTCGAGTCGCCACTTTAGTGGTTCTGCCTCATTGTTTGTGGCTGGCGAGGCTACAAGGGCAACATTCGCGCGCGCAGAAGCTCTGGACCAGCACGACCGTACATGGCTCGCTTGAGAGTCTTCAATCGATTGATCTGTCCTTCCGTTTGACCGTTGCTCCAGGGCTCGGTGACGGCGTTCCGCACCGCGTTAATATCTCTGCGCAATGTGCGGGCGAACCGTTGAATCGCGTAAAGCCCCGATTGATCCGCGGCCTTCAACCAGGCGTCGAGCTTCGAAACCTTCTTGCTTCGTAGAATCCCTCGAAATCGCATGGCCAGCTGACGCATTGCAGCGAACTCAGGCCAGTCGCCTTTCAGTGCATCAATCTTTGCCGCTTGACTGCTTGTCAGCAAGCCGCGTGGCTTGATGCAGAGCGCAGCGGCAACAATCGGCGAGATGGGTCGCCTGTGCGCCGGATCAGCGGGTCGCATCGTCGAAAGGACGGGCGCCTGCCGCGCGCCGCGTTTCGGGCGGCGCCATTTCGCCAGCAAGCGCTCCAGATTTGAGAAGCTTCCGCTGTAGCCTCTGGTCTTGATCACGTTAACAACCTTCGGCCGCGTACGCAACCTTCCGCCCAACGGCGCGATAAATAGTCTTCGAAATAGAGGGGCGAACTCGTTTTCGGCGCCGAAGCGTTTTGTTGGGGAGGGACGTCGCTCTGGATCCACTTGCCGATCGTTCGACGGTCGAAGCCGGCCTGCTCGCCGTACTATTTCCTCGACTACCTGTCGAGCCGATGAGGGCTGCGTCCGAGGGCGACACCTGCTGAGTGAGATTCGTCTTCGCGGCTACGCCGGCAGCATCTCAAACCTGCAGAGACTGCTGGGGCAATGGCGGCGCGCGGACGAGAGCAAGAGGTCGCCGTCGCGTGCTGCGGATCGCCAAGTCGAAGCGAGCTCGACGATCGCGTTGCCGGCCGCCATCGATCCCGTGACGAGCTGGAGCATAACGCCGATCGTGGCCGCGGCGCTCTGTATCAAGCCACGCGGCGCGCTGACCAAAAAGCAGGCGGCGAAGGTTGATGTCCTGAAGAGCGGTTGGCCGGACTTCACGATCATGCGGCAGCTAGCTATGCGGTTCCGCAGCCTTATGCAAGACGGCGACCTCGAACGCTTTGCAGTCTGGCTTGATGACGCGCAACAATCCGGCATCTACGGGATGCAGCGCTTTACGAGAATGGTGCGGCGCGACCTCGACGCTGTCCGCAACGCGCTGACCGAGGAATTGAGCAACGGGCAGACGGAGGGACAGATCAATCGGCTGAAGACTCTGAAACGCGCAATGCACGGTCGCGCAGGTCCCGAACTCTTATGCGCGCGAACGCTGCCTCTTCACCCGCATACGCAGCACGGAAATTGAGGCAGACCCTCCTAAGCGCCGCTGCGAGCTCTATGGAATGCGTCATATGGCTTCGAAAGTTGTCTATCTGAACGGCGAGAGATTTCGCTCACCCATAGGTCGGCTCTTGTGGAACTGAGATGATCTGTGGCGCTATCTGACGAACAACGTCGAAGCGCTGATCAATTATGGGGCGCGATACCGTTCTAAGCCTCCGATCTCAACGTCGCGGGCGGAGGGCTGCGTGGATGAAATCGCCAACGCGCCTATGGCCAGGAAGCAGCGCATGCGATGGTCTCCTGGAGGAGCACACTGCGTCGCGACAGTTCGCGCCGCAGTCCTGGACGGACGGTTCAAGACAGAAACCAATCTCCGCCTGGCGGCCTGATCGACCAAAACTTTTCCACTCCCGCGCGCCAGGCGGGCCCGAACAATGACCGGCGCTCCTTGAGCGGACAGATCCCGAAGCGTTCGCGAGTAGGTGCTGTGGCGCGAATTGGATAGCGCGCCACACCTCGGACACGCAGTAGGCAGCCGACCGTCGACCGTGACCGTCAAAGCTGCTCGCCGCGTTCGACGCTCACGACGTTCAAGCCCCCGCGGATGACCAGGCAGTCGATGTTTTCATCCCCCCTTTTCCTGCCGCATACAGTCCCACGGCGCTATCCCCGCCAGTGCCCCATAGAAAACCGCATCCCGGCGCCGCCTGCACCGAGAGTCAATCAGACCCTCCAGATTGACGCGCCGTTTTCACTCAGATCGTCGCGCCATAGCTCGTGGACGAAGAACGTGTTGCTCTGGGATCGATACCAGTTGGCAGCGTCTGTTATGTCCTTGACGATGGCCGCGGCCGCTTTCCCTGCGTCGCGCTTTTTGACGGCGTCGATGACCAGCTGGTGAGTGTCCGACGCCCGGTCGAACAACTCATCGCCTACCGCCATTCGCCACGGTGTCCTAAGCAAAGGACCGATTCGTAGCCAAAGGGACTCAATGTAGCTGATCAGTAACTGTGATTCGGACGCTTTGTAGACGGTGAAGTGGAATTCCTTGTTAGCAGCGAGTGCCTTCGCGGCATCCTGCATCCGCAATGCGCCTAGCATCGCTTCGTTCTGTCCCTGCAGAATCGCGAGCATATCGCCAGTCGCGTTTCGTGTTGCATGCTCGGTTGCGAGTGCTTCCAGACGCACACGTATTTCGGTGAGCTGATCAAACGCCTGTCTGGTAATTAGAGGAACCTGCACGGTCCGATTTGGCAGGAGTTCCAGCGCCCGCTCAGCGACGAGCTTCTGCAAGGCGTCACGCACCGGCATGATGCTGGTGCCCATCTCAACCGCGAGCTGCCTGATTACCAGCACATCCCCGGGCATGAACTGCCCACTGATCAGCGCATCTTTTAATTCTCCATAGGCCTGGTCGAGCAAAGTCGTCTTGTTAAGGCGCTGCAATTTCTGACGCTTCGGTCTGGGATCTCCCTCCACAGATTGAGACACGCCCATTGGTCCATCCTCTCTCCTCGCAGGCGCAGACATTGTATGGTATTTGTTATAACGCATATTGACATCCGCCTCCTCCCCTGTCTAGCTTTGCGACACAAGAATGAAGGGCCGAAAGGGACGGAAATAGAAATGACCCGTGAGGTTGCAGCCGTTGTTGGGGCGGGACTGATCGGGCGAAGCTGGGCGCTTGTTTTCGGCCGCGCTGGCCGGCGGGCGAAACTATTTGATCCGCTGCCGAGAGCCTCGCATAGCGCGCTTCAGTGGACCGATGCCGCATTGGCCGATTTCGTATCGGACGAGAATCAGAGAAAGGCCATCCGCAATCGCATTACGGTTAGCCCCACGCTCTATGACGCCGTTGCAGACGCCATACACGTCCAGGAGAGCACGACTGAGCTATTGGAGCTGAAGTGCGCCGTCATTGCCGAAATCGACTGGCTCGCTCCATCCGATGCAATCATCGCGTCTTCCACCTCCGCCCTTCTGCCATCGGCATTTTCTCTGGGCGTGCCTAGCCGCTCGCGAGTCCTGGTGGCTCGTCCAGTGAACCCGCCCCACGTTATTTCCCTCGTCGAAATTCTTGGAGCCCAATGGACAGCGGCAGAGGCGATCAAGCACGCCGCCACCACCATGACCTCCATTGGCCAGTCGCCAATTCGCGGGAACCCGCGAAATCGACGGTTTCGCGCTGAGCCGTCTTCAGGTGGCGCTAGTCAACGAGGCAATGGCCTTGGTCGACGCCGAGGTGACCTCGCCATCGGACATAGACAAATGCCTGACCGACGGACTTGCTCTGCGTTGGGCGCTCATCGGTCCTTTCGAGACAACGGATCTGAGCGCCGATGGCGGTTTTGCAGACTATGCGCATAAATATGGCGACATCTACGAACTCATGGGCAGGACTCTCGGGTCGTCCAGACCTTGGACCGAGTTCGCTGCGGCGACAGTGAGCGCCGAGCGTCGCGAGAAGCTCGCTGCCGAATCTATTGCGGACCGGCAGGGCTAGCGCGACGGGCAGGTCCGGTCGCTGCTGAGACTGAAGACGTGAGCCCACCTCACAGAAGCCGCCGGCTTGCAAGGACGATCCAGAGGAATTTGCCGCGTATGAAGAGCTCCAGAAAGTCATCAGGCGAATCCTCGAAGACCAGTCCCTCGAAATCGCATCCCCTGAAGAGGCGCGGGCCATGCTCGCGCTCAAGGGCGGCGACCGGGTCAAATTCTGAAAGGACCTCTTTGCATGCGTTTCGCTTGTGACACTGGCGGCACCTTCACGGATCTGATCGTCGAGGACGAGAACGGCGCCTTGCATATGTTCAAGGCCCCGACGACTCCGGCGAATCCGATCACGGGCGTCCTCGACTCCGTGCAAGTCGCCGCCAACGCCTTTGGCCTCACGCGCCGCGACCTCCTGTCGAAAGGGAAGATCTTCATCCACGGCACGACCCGCGCCATCAACGCCATCGTCACGGGGACGACCGCGCGCACCGCGCTTCTGACGACCAAAGGCAATCCCGATGTCCTCGTCTTTCGCGAGGGCGGCAGGATCGAACCGTTCAACTTCAAGCCTCCCTATCCCGAGCCTTATATTCCTCGGCGCCTGACATTCGAAATCACCGAGCGCGTCGGCGCCGGCGGCGAGGTCGTGACCGCTCTCGACGAGAGCTCCGTGCGCACTGCGATCGAAAGCCTGAAGGCAAACGGCGTCGAGGCCGTCGCCGTCAGTTTCCTGTGGTCCATCGCCAATCCGGCCCATGAGCTGCGCGTCGGCGATATGCTGGAGGAATTGCTGCCGGGAGTTCCGTTTACACTCTCGCATCAGATCAACCCGATCATCAGAGAATACCGCCGGACCTCCTCGGCGGCGATCGATTCTTCCTTGAAGCCGCTGATGGGCACCTACATGCGCAACCTGACCGCGGCCCTCGGGGAGGCCGGCTTCCCGGGCCGCGTCTTGGTCGTCACCTCGCAAGGCGGCGTGATGGATGCGGAGGAGATCGCGCTCGCGCCGATCCACTCGATCAATTCGGGGCCGGCCATGGCGCCGGTGGCCGGCCGGTACTACGCCGCCATGGACGCCGACGTGCAGACCGCGATTGTCGCCGATACGGGCGGCACCACATATGACGTTTCCCTCATCCGCGGCGGCCGCATTCCCTGGTCGCGCGAAACCTGGATCGGCCAGATCTTCCGCGGTCACATGACGGGATTTCCGTCGGTCGATGTCAAGTCAGTAGGCGCAGGCGGGGGCTCCATTGCGTCGGTCGACGCCGGCGGAATGTTGCGCGTCGGCCCCCAGAGCGCGGGCGCCGTACCCGGTCCCGCCTGTTACGGTCGAGGCGGAGAGGCGCCGACCGTCACCGATGCGGCCTTGGTCTTGGGCTATCTCGATCCGGAGAATTTTCTGGGCGGGGCCATGGCGCTGGACCGGGCGGCGGCGAGAGACGCTATCGCGTCGCGTGTCGCCAAGCCGCTTGGACTGTCGGTCGAAGACGCTGCGGCCGCGGTCATCGATGTCGTGACCCAGAACATGGTCAACGCCATCGACGACCTAACCGTGAAGCAAGGCATCGATCCCGCAAAGGCCGTTCTCATTGGCGGCGGCGGCGCGGCGGGCCTCAATATCGCTTTGATCGGGAAACGATTGAACTGCCCCATCGCGATCGTCCCGGAAACCGGCGCTGCGCTCAGCGCCGCGGGCGCACTGATCAGCGACCTCGCGCGTCATTTCAATATCACGCGGCATATCAGCACCGACAAATTCTCCTTCGACCTCGCAAATCAGGTTCTGGCCGAGCTCAAGGCCAAATGCGACGCGTTCGTGGCCGCGGCTGGCGACGAGGTCACGGGCCATACCGTCGAGTACAGCATCGAAGGTCACTATCCGAGCCAGGTCTGGGACATAGAAGCCCTTCTCCATACCGAGAAGCTCGAGGATGAGCGGGATCTCGCCAAGCTGATCGATAGTTACCACGCCGCGCATGAGGAGCTCTTCGCCTTCGCGGACCGTGGCGCCCACATCGAGATCGTCAGCTGGCAGGCCCATGTGCGCTGCCAGCTGCGTGACCGTGGAACGGGGCGCGTATCAAAGGAGCTTGCCGCGGCCGGCGTCCCGGACACCCGCAGGTGCTACTTCCCCGGGCATGGCTACGTCGATGCGCCCGTCAGCGTGTTCGACCTGCTTGACGAGGGATGGCGCGCGAAAGGGCCTGCCATTGTGGAGTCTGCGCTCACGACCGTCGTGGTCAATCCGGGCGTGGAGGTGAGCAAGAACGCCTCGGGGTCGCTGATCATGAACCTGGCTGGAATGAACTAGGAATCGAGTGGACTCACATGGAGAATCGTCAAAAAATCGACGGCGTCCGTCTAGCGATCCTGTCCAACCGGTGGGAAGGGATCGCCCGCAAGATGGCCAATACGCTCCTCCGGACGGGCCGGTCCGGAGTCCTGGCGACAGCCCGCGACTTTTCGTGCTGCGTCGTCACCGCCGACTGCCGCCTGCTGGCGACGGCGGAAAGCATACCGATCCATGTGCTGTCCGGGCCGGATCTCATGGCGAAATCGATGAAGCAACTGCATCCGGACCTGAAGCCAGGCGACGCCTTCCTACACAACTCGCCCTATCATGGCTGCTCGCACGCGGCTGATCTGAGCTTCCTCGTGCCGATCTTCGACGATCGAGGCCGCCATCGCTACACCGCCGTCGTCAAGGCCCACCAGGCGGACATCGGCAATTCGCTTCCGACCACCTACATGGGCTCCGCCAAGGATGTCTATGCCGAGGGCGCGCTGATCTTCGCCGCCACTCAGGTGCAGCGCGACTACAAGGACATCGAGGATATCATAAGGCTCTGCCGGATGCGCATCCGCGTCCCGGACCAATGGTGGGGCGATTACCTCGGCATGGCTGGGGCGGGCCGCATCGCCGAACGGGAGGTCATCAACCTGGCCTCAGAGATCGGCTGGGACGAACTCGATCAGTATGTGGAGGATTGGTTCGACTATTCGGAGGCCTTGATGGCTGCAGCGATCGCCAAGCTGCCGGCTGGGACGGTGACCAAATCCTCCACGCACGATCCGGCGCCCGGCACGCCGCCCGAGGGAATCAAGATCAATGCGATAGTGAACGTGGATCCGGCGGTGGCGCGCATCACCGTCGATCTGCGCGACAACATCGATTCGCTACCCTGCGGCCTCAACGTGAGTGAAGCGTGCACGCGCACCGCCGCCATGATCGGCGTCTTGAACGCCATTCCGGATGACGTTCCGCGCAATGCGGGCGCATTCCGGCGCCTTGATATCTTGGTGCGCGAGGGCGGCGTCGTTGGCGCGCCCCAGCACCCGACAAGCTGCTCGGTCGCGACGACCAACGTCGCCGATCGCATCACCAATTCGGTCCAGACCGCCATCGCTGAACTCACCGAGGACGCGGGCCAAGCTGAAGCCGGCGCCATTCTGCCAGGAACCATGGCGGTGGTGTCGGGCGTCGATCCTCGCCGCAATCGCCCATTCGTCAACCAGCTCTTCGTCGTTCACACCGGCGGCGCCGGGACGCCGACCCAGGACGCCTGGATTACGATCGCCCATGCCGGCAACGCCGGCATGCTCTACCAGGACAGCATCGAGGTGTCGGAGCTGCATTATCCCTTACGCATCTACGACAAGCGCTTCGTGAGGGATACCGAGGGGGCTGGCGCCTACATAGGCGCGCCGAGCGCCGCCGCCGAGTACGGGCCGGTCGACTGCGCCATGAATGTCAACTTCGTATCTGACGGCTGCCAGAACCCTGCGCGCGGCGTGAGAGGCGGGGGCGCCGGAGGCAATGCGCAACAATATCGACGCCGGGTTGACGGCAGTCTTGAAACCTTGCCCGGGGTGACCTCCACGACCTTGGCGCCGGGCGAGCGCCTCGTCGCGGTGACCTGCGGCGGAGGCGGCTTCGGTCCGGCTCTCGATCGTGATCCGTCGCGAGTCGCCCACCAAGTCCGAGAGGGATGGATCACGCGCGACCGCGCGGAGCGCGTCTATGGCGTGCTCCTCGACGAGACGTCCCAGGTCGACTGGGACGAGACCCGTAGCAAACGGGCTGAACTGGCCGCGCAAAGCGCCGGCTGACCAAAGGAAATGCAAAGGAGCGCAGCAAATGAAGACATCGCTGAAACTACTCATGTTGGCATGGGGGGCGCTGGGCGGTCTAGCCTCTCCGGCCATGGCGGCCGACCCGCTCGTCATCGGGGTCGCCTCCGGACAGACCGGTCTCCTCTCGCCTTGGGACTTCGGCGGCCGCCGCGGCGCGGAAATCGCGATTGAGGACATCAATGCCCGCGGCGGCGTGCTGGGTCGTCCGCTGAAGCTGGTGGTCAGCGACACGAAGTCCGACCCCTCGCTCGGACCGACGGCGGCGTCGGAAGTGATCTCGGAAGGAGCCGAGATGGTCATCGTCGCATGCGACTACGACTTCGCTGCGCCTGCCGCCATGACGGCCATCGGTATGGGCAAGATCGTGTTCTCGACATGCGCCGCCGATCCCAAGTTCGGCGCCCAAGGCATCGGCCCCAAGGCTTACACAATGTCTCTGGCCACCAATGGCCAGGGCGCGCTTCTGGCGGAGTGGGCGCACAAGAAAGGCTGGAAAACCACCTACCTCATGAAGGACACCTCGATAGAGTACACTAAGTCGCTGTGCGACCACTTCGAAAAGCGGTGGACGGACCTCGCCGGCCCCGATTCGATCAAGGGACGCGACACCTGGAACGGCATCAACGACCAATCCATCGCCGGTCAGATCACACGCATCAAGGAAGTCGCCCCCAGCGTCGACTTCATTATGTGGTGCGGCTTCACCAACAACGGCTCGGTTCTCCGTCAGCTCCGTTCCGCGGGCGTCAACAATCCGGTTGTCGGCTCGGAATCGATGGACGGCTCGCATTGGATCGCCGCCGTGCCGGATCTGAGCAACTACTACATCGCGGTTTACGCCTCGATCTTCGGCAATGATCCCGACCCCAAGATTCAGAAGTTCATGAAGCGTTATCAGGAGAAGTTCGGCGACGCCCCGCCGATGGGTCATGTGATCACCGGCTATAGCGCGGTCGAAGCCTACGCCAAGGCGGTCGAAAAGGCCGGCTCCGCGGACAGCGACAAAGTCAAGGCCGCGCTCGATACCTTTAAGAACGAAGAACTGCTGATCGGCGCGACCACCTTCGAACCCGACCTGCATATCAATCTGAATCGGCCGATGTTGCTGATGCAAATGACAGACGGCAAGTATACGCCGATCGGGCGTTTCTCGGCGGAACAGGTCGAACGTCCGAAGTTCTAAGCTCGCATGCAAAAACTGGGGGGCGAGGACCTTCGCCCCCCGCGTCTCGAACCTTATGTGTGACGCCATTGCTCGTCGCCAGCGACATCAATGTGAGCTTCGGGGGCCTCAAGGTCATCCGCGACGTCAGCTTGACTATGCAAAAGGGTGAGATTCTGGGGCTGATCGGGCCGAATGGCGCGGGAAAGACGACCTTCGTCAATGTGCTGTCCGGCTTTCAGATGCCCGATAGCGGCGCGGTGTCGATGAACGGCGGCGTCATAACGACCTGGTCACCGGAACGGCGCGCGCGCGCAGGACTGACGCGGACCTTTCAGGCGGTCAGGCTGTTCAAGGAGCTGTCAGTGCTCGACAATGTTCAGGTTGGCGCCCTCGCGACCGGCCAATCTCGCGCCGAAGCCCGGTTGAGCGCCATGAACGTCCTCGAGGAGAGCGATCTGGCAGGGTATGCCGGACAGATCGCCGATACCCTGCCTTATGGTCTCGAGCGCCGCGTCGGCATTGCGCGCGCGCTGGTGATGAGACCCGAATTCGTGATGATGGACGAGCCTGCGGCGGGTCTCAACGAGTCGGAGGCCGACGAGCTCATGACGCTGATACGCAAGATACGCGACGATTATGGCTGTGGTGTTCTCCTGGTCGAGCACAACATGCAGCTCGTCTACAATCTTTGCGAGCGCGTTCAGGTCCTCCTCAGCGGCAGGACTCTCGTCGAGGGCGCCCCCAAGGAAGTCTGGGCGCATGAGGAGGTCCAGCAAGCCTATCTCGGACGGTCGGGACGATGACAATGCTCTCGGTTGCCGATCTGCATGTTAATTACGGCGCCATCAGCGCCCTTCGCGGGGTGTCTGTCGATATCGCGCAAGGAGAGATCGTCGCTCTGATCGGCCCCAACGGCGCGGGCAAAACGTCTTTGCTCATGGCTATCGCCGGGATCGTTCGGGCGGCAGGGGGATGCGTCGAATTCGGCGGTCATTCCATCCTCGGCAAGTCGGCTGAAACGATTCTGCGCCTGGGGATTTCGGTGGTCCCGGAGAATCGCGAAATCTTCACAAAGCTCTCTGTCTGGGAGAATCTGCTGATCGGTGCAACGGCCCGGCGGGACCGCCAACAGGTCGCCCGCGACATCGATCGGGTGACAGCGCTGTTTCCGAAGCTCGCCCAACGAAGGAACGATCCGGCTGGTTTGTTCTCGGGCGGCGAACAACAGATGCTGGCGATCGCTCGGGCGATGATGGCGGCTCCAAAACTGCTTATGCTCGATGAGCCATCGCTCGGCCTTGCGCCCATTGTCATCGATGCGGTGTACACAGCAATCCAGGAATTGAGCGGCGCCGGCGTCACCATCCTCCTCGTGGAACAGAATGCCGAACGGGCGCTTTCGATCGCACACAGGGCCTATTTGATCTCCACGGGCGAGATCGTGTTCAGCGGCACATCCGAGGAAATCCATTCCGGGGGCAACGTTCACAAAGCCTATTTCGGCTTCCGCACGGATGACGCTGACCGGCGAAGCGGGATCCCGAAATGAGCTATTTCGTCCAATTCCTCATCGACGCCATTAGCGTGGGCGGCCTTTATGCGCTCGTCGCCCTTGGCATCGGCCTGATTTTCGGGGTCGTCGGCCTGGTCAATTTCGCCTATGGCGACTACGTGATGATCGGCGCCTACTGCCTTATGCTGACGGCCGGGTTCAGCGTCCCGGTCGCCATCGTGGTGACCATGGTCGCTGTCGCGGCCGTCGCGGTCGCGTCCGAACTTTTCGTGTTCAGGCCGGTGCGAACCGCCACGCCGGCGACTTTGATGATCGTATCCTTCAGCTTGAGTTATGCGCTCGAGCACACCTTCGTGATGTCCTTCGGCTCACTCGCGCGGACGATCAACTTCCTGCCCGAGATGAGCCGCAACATCGAGATCTTCGGTGTGAGGATTGCAGTGGTAAGCCTGCTCCAGATCGGCGCGACCGTAGTTCTGACCGCTCTCCTGGCATGGATCATCAACTACACCTCGATCGGCTACCAAATGCGCGCGGTCTCCGAGAATGTGAAGATGGCGAGGCTCGTCGGCGTGAACACGAATCGCGTGATCATCGCCGCGTTCCTTGCGAGCGCCGTGCTGGCCGCCACGGTATCGGTGCTGTTTCTGGCGCAGACGGGGACCGCCACGCCGTTTTTCGGTCAATCCCTGACGATAATCGGATTTGTCGCGACGGTGATCGGCGGCATGGGCAGCCTGGTGGGCTGCGCGCTTGGCGGGTTCCTCGTCGGCTTCATCACCACGGCGCTTCAACTCGCCTTGCCCTCCTCGCTGCAGCCGTTCCGCGAAGCCTTTGTCTTTGGAGCCGTCATGTTGATGCTGGTTGTGAGGCCGGGCGGATTGATCATGATTCGCACCGCGCAAGTGCGCGTGTGACTGGCGGAGCGAGGATGGAACGAATTCTCCGCTCCCTTTGGCCGTTCCTGGTGCCGGCGGCGATCGTAGCGGCGCTCGCGATCGTGCTCGCAACCAGCAGTCCCGTCATGGCCCGCGTCGTCACGGACACGCTCATCAAGATGACGATCGTCGTCGGTCTCTATGTCTTCATCGGCCAGAGCGGAATCATGTCGTTCGGACATGCCGGATTCATGGTCATCGCCGCCTATCTTTCCGCTTGGCTGACCATTACGCCGCAATTCAAGAAGATCATTCTTCCCGACATTCCGCTCTGGCTGCAACATATTCACTTTCACCCGGCGCTCGCTGCCGTCGCAGCGACCGCCGTCACAACGGTCATCGCATTGATCATTGGCTCGGCGCTGATGCGGCTATCAGGCATCGCCGCCTCGATCGCCACTTTCGCATTCCTCAATGTGATCGTCGTCGTCTACAATAATTGGACGTCCTGGACCAAGGGTACGGCTTCGCTTGTCGGCCTCCCCGTCTATGTCGGCCCCTACACCGCTCTCGCCGTCGCCATCGGCGCGATGTTTGTCGCTTTCGCCTTCCAGTCGTCGCGCTGGGGTATGATGCTGAGGGCCACGCGCGAGGATCCTGTCGCCGCGCGCGCCGCCGGGGTCTCCATCGTGAGAACACGCCTCGTTGGCTTCGTGGTCAGCGTGGCGATCGTCGCCGTGGGTGGCTTGATGCAAGGCCATTTCAGCGGCGCGCTCACCACGTCGGCCAATGTCTACCTTAATCTTACATTCTTGACGCTCACCATGCTCATTGTCGGCGGGATGCGCAGCCTTGCTGGAGCCGTCAGCGGAGTCGTACTCGTTGCGGCCATTTCGGAGATCCTGCGGCAGCTCGAGCGCGGCATATCGCTAGCGGGAATTCAGATCGCGGCGCCCTCGGGCTTTGGCCAGGTCGCGCTCGGCATCATTCTCCTTTGCGTTCTGCTCCTAAGGCCGAGAGGGCTTCTCGGCGGCCGCGAAGTCTCGTTCCCGAGCAGATGGTTCAGTCCTATTGCGAGGCGGGTTGAGGCCGAAAGAAAGGTTGGTTTTCGGTGAATATCGAAATGAAGGGACACAAGATCGCGGTGACGGCGGGAGGCAGCGGCATTGGTCGTGTCATTGCGGAGGTCTTTGCGAAGTCGGGCGCAAGAGTGGCGACATGCGATGTCGATCCAGCGTTCGTCACAGAAGGGGAGGGTGGTGATGGGGCGATCCGCTGCTGGCATGCGGATGTCGGGAACCCCGACTCTGCCGGAAATTTCATGGCGCAGGCGATCCGCTGGCTTGGCAGCATCGACGTGTTGATAAACAATGCCGGCGTTTCAGGCCCCACTAAACCTGTAGAGGAAATCACCGACGACGAGTGGCGCCGGACGATGGAGATCAACGTCAACGGTCAATTTTATTGCGTCCGAGCTGCCGTTCCGACGATGAAGAATCAGAGGGCGGGCGTCATTTTGAACATCTCCTGGACCGCTGGCTGCATAGGCATGCCGCGTCGCTCCGTATATTCAACCTCAAAATATGCGGTGCGGGGCTTTACCGATGTCCTCGCCGTCGAGTTGGGCGAACAGCACCGATCAACGTGCGTTGCGCGATCGCGCACTCCATGCTCTTGGGCAAGAAGGGTATTGCGGTTTCGGCGAGGTCGCCGTGATCTCCGACGGCGCCGAAATCTTGAAGCGCCTGCCCCAAGCGATGCCGAGACCCACGACCCACATCATCGACTGGTTTCACATCGCCATGAAAATCCAGCCTATGCATCAGATTGCCGACTACACGGCTCGATTTCGACGAGATGAGCCTGAAACATCTCCTTCCATCGTCCGGCGAATTCGAGCCGTGAAGTGGCGTCTTTGGCATGGCCGTGTCGACCGCGCGATCCGGGACCTTCAGGAGCTGCTGGATGAGTTGAGGCCCGAGGGAAAGATCGAGGACCTTTCCATCGCGCGACTCCGTAGCCTTGGCGCCCAGCTCCTGACCTATGTCGTTTCCAGTCGCAACGCGATCATCAACTATGGCAAGCGCTACAGAGCGGGGCTTCGCGTCGCTTCGACCCTCGCAGAGGGTGCCGTGAATTCGATCGTCGGCAAGCGCATGGCCAAAAGCCAGCAGATGCGCTGGTCTGTCCGAGGCGCGCACATGCTGATGCAAGTCCGAACCGCGGACGTCAACGGCGAGCTTCGCGATCGGTTGCGGGCAGACTTTCAGAAGCCCGACCCCGTGATCCCCTTGGCGTTCCGCCCCAAGCCGCTCCTCCAACACGCCGCGTGACCCCAGAGAAGTTACCGCTCTCTTCTCAAGCCAAGATGGCTCCTGACAGTCGTCATCACGAGCGCTGCTCGGACAGGGAGCGTCTTCGTGCTTTGGAACCGCAAACCGATGAACGTTACGTGATCCAGAACCCGTAGTTTCCTTTTGCTCAGCGTCGCTTCGCTGCCTTAGCCTCCTCGCGCCTATTATTGCGCGTCCCCGCTGTCCGCCGCGTGTGGCCTACCGAGCGCCCTCGGACGTCCACCTTTTCGCCGGTCATGGTCTTGTCAACTTCGCGTCCTCGCGGGGGGAACTCGGCGATCAGATCGAGGAACGACAGGCCGCCGGCTACATGTTCGCGCATTGCGGCGGCGGCCTTGTTCTCGTCGCCCGCCTTGATTGCATCCAGCACTAACTGGTGCCCTTCAAACGACCGTTGGATGCCACCCGCCCGATGGAAGGGGAAGCGCCGATATGGCTGGAGCCGCCGTCGAATAGTCATGACCTGATTTGCCAAGTAGTCGTTACAACAGCCCCGATAGATGGTCTCGTGGAAAGCTTTGTTGGCGTCGTCGTATCCCTTGACATCGCCTGATTCCAAAAACGGATGCGCGCTGGTATGGAATGAGTCGAGCAGCAATCGATCCTCCGGGGTCATACGACGTGCTGCAAGGCCCGCTGCGAAGCTCTCGAGCGAGGTCAAAACCTCCCAAATCGCGGCGATCTCCCTTACGGACATTTGTTTGACAACGGCGCCGTATCGGGGCCGAAACTCAATCAACTCCAGAGAAGCAAGCTGCAACAGCGACTCGCGCACGGGTGTACGCGATACACCAAAGCGGGTGCACATGTCCTGCTCGTCGATCGCGTCGCCTGGGCCCAGTCGGCCATCAAGAATCTCGTTCTCGAGCCAAGAACGAAGCTCCTTCTGCCTGCTCAACGAACCTTCGGGTGCGGCTCGCGCCATGAAGACCCCTCACTCGTGATCTAAGCGCCCAAGCCCATGTCCCTCACGGAGGGTCGGCTCCGCGAGCCCTGGATCCCAACCGCGTACACAGATGATCAAGTATAATTATGCGCTGACACCGCCTACGTGCATTCAGGGACCGCATCTTAGTGGACTTAGCTTAATCGCTCAACCCTGAGAATACCATGTATCCCCGGAGTGGGGTGCCGCCGATGAGAACAACGAAATACGCCATGTCCCTTTGGTAACCCGTGGACTTGGCGTGACCTAGTATGAAACCCGCCTGCGGGAGAATGGGACAACGACCGAATCACCACATCGTGTTGGTCGCATTTTTAGTCCCCTGTTGCGTATATTTTAAAGATGTGCCAATTTGCCATGAACGCCTCTAAGCAGATCATGAGCGGGAGGATATTTTTTGAGTCGAGGGAGTTCCGCTTGGACTCAGTCGCGACTGGACGGCACGCGCAGCGGGCCATCGCGCGACGCAACGCGATGTGCTCTCCGATCTTCAGAGGGCGGATTTGCACTCGGCGCTTCGAAAAGAGGCTCGAAGCATCGCAGATATCCAACCCTTTGCGGTGGCGGCCCGTGAACTTCGTGACCGATCCAATATCCCAATCTTCGACCCGGATCGGCTTTGAGACGCAACCCAAGAGACACGCGTTGCATGGGCTATCGCAGGAGGTGATCGTCGCGGTCGCGACCGTGATCACCGCGATCTTCTGCGTTGTATTCGTCAAGAGTTTTGCAAACTCAGCCAACATACTTCTACTGATGCGCAGCGTCTCTATCCTTGGGGTGCTGGCGGTCGGCATGTCCATCGTAGTGATCGGACGCGGCATCGACCTTTCCCAAGTCGCGGTTATGGTGGTCGCTACCGCCTGGGCGCTGACGCTGTCCGCGGGCGGCATGCCGCCGTGGAGCGCTTTGATCCTCGGCCTTCTACTTGCGGCGCTCTGCGGACTGTGGAACGGCTGTGCGATTGCCTACATAGGCATATCGCCGCTTTTCGCGACACTCGCCTCCGGCATCTTCATATACGGAGTCGGCCGCTGGTTTCTTTTCGCTAACATCAACACCTACGTACCCGATCAAGCGAAGGCGCTCTTAGTCCTGGGGCAGGGCGCTGTGCTGGGCGTCCCTGTTCCGGTGATTATTTTCTTTTGCGTGCTCGGGATCGGATGGTTCGTATTCACGCGCTTCATAATCGGGCGCAAAATTTATGCGCTTGGAGACAATATCGAGACGGCGCGCATCACCGGTCTCTCCTATCGAACCATCATCACCGTGCAATATATTGGCAGCGCTGCGGTGGCTTACCTCGCAGGGCTCATGGCTGCCGGCACCGCCGCGGCAGTCAGCGCTGACACGTTCAACTCCACTTTGCTCTTCGACGTGCTGCTTATCGTTGTCCTGGGCGGCATCAGCCTCAGCGGCGGGCGTGGCACCATGCTTGGCATTCTGGCTGGCACCGCGCTGATCGGAACGTTGATGAATGCGATGTTGCTCCTCGACGTCGAGATGGACGTTCAAAGCATCATCAAGAGTGTCGTCCTTCTCGTCGCTATTGCGATCGATCGCCGATTGCACCCTCGCAACGAGGAGACCGCACGTCAGGGAGATCTCTGAGCCTGCAACTAAGAAACGCGCGTAACGGCCGAGAAGGGCTGACTGAGGAGGAACCGGAAGATGAAGTCAATTCGCTATCCAAGAGCTTTTCCCATGCTCGTCACGGCGGCGGTCTTGCTGGGGAGCGGGGCGGCGAAAGCAGAGGATCCGACCCTGACGTTGCACAACCAGTCCGACGCGTTGTTCAAAGGCAAGACACTGGCCTTTCTGCCGCAGACGTTGGGCTCGCCGGCTTTCGACACTTGGAATTACGTACTGCGTCATGAGGCGGAGGCCCTCGGCATGAAGTACGTGGTCAAGGACGCTGGCTGGAACCCAACCGCGCTGACCCAGGCCCTTGAAGGTCTCATCGCAGACAAGCCGGACATCCTGGTGGTGAATCCGCCGAATGTTCAGCTGCTATCGCGGCAGGTTAAGAAAGCGATGGATAACGGCATCTACACGATCACGATTGGTCTGGCTGGCACGCAACCGGCGGACGCGCATGTTGGCGGCGATTGGATCGCGCTTGCTCAAGACACGGCGAACGACATTATCAAAGAATGCGGCGCGGGCAGCGGGAAGTCCGGGAAGGTCGCAGTGCTGCAGGGCATGGTGACGTCGGCGCAGAATATCTCAATGTTCAATGGACTGATGGAGACTTTCAAGAAGGACCCGTCGATCAAGGTCGTATCAACGCAGGCCACGGATTGGGATCAGCAGAAGGCGTTCGACATCACCTCGTCGGTGCTGCAGCAGAACCCGGATCTCTGCGCCGCTTTTGTGCCCTATGACGTTACCGCTCTCGGCATCGGGCAAGCGGTCAAGAAGGCGGGCCTGACTGGCAAGGTGCTGGTCTACACCAATGGCGGCGGCTATCAGGTTGCTTGCGACGCTGTGCGCGAAGGCCTGTTCGACCGCTACTGGGATTGGGACGCCTGGGGCGAGGGGCGCAGCGTAATGGGCGTGGCCAGAACTTTGATGACGCTCAAGGTGAAGCCCGGCAGCCATCCGAGTATCCCCACCTTCTCTTCCTGGCAAAGGGTGACCAAAGACAACCTGTCGGCGGCGCGCTGCAGTTCAATACCCCCATCGTGAGCTAGCGCTTTTCGCTTGGCCAGGCGCGCTTCGACGCCGCCGCCCGGCCGTCGGGACAACGGGTCGGTTGCTAGGACGCGCCAATTCGGTTGGAGGTGATCTTCCTTATGAGCGCTACATTCCATGAGACGGTACAGCGCTATCGGTATCGTTGGTCGTCGCAGATTTTTCTTGCGGAGCTGCTCTCTAAGCGGTGGGTAGAGCCTGTGGTGCCGTTTTCCGCGGCCGTCATTGTGACGCTCGCGTTCGGCTTCCTCATTCCCGGCTATCTAAGCGTCGACAACGTCGCGGACACCGCCCGACAGTTCGGCGAGTTTGGTTTCGTCGCCATCGGCGCGGCGATCGTGGTGCTCAGCGGCGGGGTCGATCTCAGCGTCGGCTCGGTATTCTCGCTCACCAATTTCACCACTTTGTTCATGCTTGAGCATGCCGGGGCGCCGATTTGGCTTGCGATCCTATGCGCTCTTGCGGCAGGCGGCCTAGTCGGCGCCTTCAACGGGGCGATGATTGGCTTTCTCGATCTCGGCGCGTTTCTCGCCACTTTGGTCAGCCTGCTTATTGTCCGCGCCCTCAGCAATTTGCTGATCGTGAAATACGCCATCGACATGACCGGCGGCTACGAGAGTGGCGTTTGGACGATGCTGGGCGATGGCGACATCCTGGGGATTCCCTCGAACATCGTCGCGCTTATTGTGTTCTCGCTCGTAGGCCACCTCCTACTCAGTCGGAGCCGACCCGGCTGGTATATCGCCGCGATTGGCGCGAACCGCCGCGCGGCGCGCAACGTCGGCATCCCCGTCCGATGGTATATCCTGAGCTCGTACGTCATCTCGGGTGTCATGACGGCGATCGGCGGCGTGTTTTATGCGGCTCGGCTGCAAAGTCCGAGCGCCGATACAGGCGTCAGCCTCGAGGTCCTCGCGCTGACCGCCGTGGTGCTGGGCGGGAATGTGCTTGGCGGCGGCAAGGGCTCCATCGGCCGGGCATTGATTGGCGCAGTCATCGTCCTTGTGTTGACCAATGGCCTCGTGCGGTTTGGCCTCGCCAACGGGTCTACGTCCGCGTTTCTCGGGGCGATCATGACGCTTGCGGTCGGCTTGGACGTGAAGTGGGCAAAGAACAAGCAGAAGGCGATCGACAAGATCTATGTCGCGCCGACTTATCGCAATCTTGGACAATTACAGGACATCACACCCGGCGGCGTCTCGCCCTACAGCCTGAACAACCGCCTGCGTGACGCGCAAGCCATCGGGCTCGGCAAGATTGATGGGCCTGAGGATGTGATCCTCGATCGAGAGGGCCGTGTTTATTGCGGCACGCGCGAGGGAACCATCTGGCGTTTTTCGGGCGAGAACTTTGAGACCCAGGAATTGTTCGCCCGAACCGGCGGGCGTCCGTTGGGAATGGCTTTTGATGGCGACGACAATCTGATCGTCTGCATCGGCGGCATGGGGCTTTACGGCGTGAGGCCCGACGGCTCGGTCTTCAAGCTCACCGACGAGACCAATCGATCGGTCGGCCGCTTGATCGACGATTCGCGCCTCTCGCTGGCTGACGACGTCGATATCGCGCCGGATGGCACAGTCTATTTCAGCGAGGCCACCATTCGCTACGATGTGCACTCCTGGGCGACGGACGCCCTGGAAGGACGCGGGAACGGGCGCATCATCCGCTATGATCCGAAGACGGGTCGGACTCGTACCGTGGTCAAAGATCAAGTGCTGCCGAATGGAGTCTGTTTGGCGCACGACGGGCAGAGTATTCTGTTCGCTTCAACCTGGATGTGCGAGATAAAGCGCTACTGGATCGCCGGACCCAAGAAGGGCAAGCTCGAACTGTTCGTCACCGGCCTGCCAGGTTTGCCGGACAACATCAATCGCGCCTCGGACGGATGCTACTGGATCGCTGTCGTCGGGTTCCGGACCCCGGTGTACGATCTGGCCATGGAGCATCCCGGCTTTCGGCTCCGCATGGCGCAGCGCCTGCCTATCGACGAATGGCTCTTTCCCAACATCAATAACGGCTGTGTCTTCAAGCTAGACGAAAACGGCAACGTACGGGAAGTGCTGGGGGACATCGGCGGGGTCTCGCACGCCAACGTCACCTCGATGCGCGAACACAAGGGCTATCTCTATATCGGCGGCCTCGCGAACAATCGCATCGGGCGCGTCAAACTGCCTAATGCCGATCCGAACTGGAGCGGCTGTGTTTCGTACTGGGGCGAGCAAAAAGTCGATGGCGAGCGAACGGGCTCCGTCGCCAGCAGAGGGACCGAGTGATGCTGGGAATCGGAGAAATCGTTCACGAGGTTTTGAACCGCAACCGGCGGCGCAACATCATCAAGCCGCTCGACGGCCCACTTTCGCCAAACACCGCGCTCGATTCGGCGCCGGTCGTTATCAACGGCGTCGAGGAACCCAACGATCTCATGATCTCCTCCTCGGGCGCATCCTATGTTTGTGCGGGCAATCGCATCCTGCGCTATGACGGAGCGGACTTCTCTTCGCCTGGGATTGCGGCCGAATTCCCTGGCGAGGTGACAGCAGTGACCGAGCATCCGCAGGGCGGCTTGCTCGCCTGCGTTGCAGGTTCGGGCCTCCATTTCGTTGGCGGGCCGCGAGCCGGTGAAATTGTAGTGGCTGCGGGCGGCGAGCCGCTTAAGTGCCTGACCGATGTCGCGGTCAGACAGAACGGCGATATCTTCGTCACCGACGGGTCGCGCCAATATCCGCCAACAGACTGGGTTGTTGATCTGATGGAAAAGGGGCGCAGCGGTCGCCTCGTCCGTATCGATTCTGCAGGTTCCGCTGCGGTGCTCCTAGACGGCCTCGCTTTTGCACATGGCGTCTGTCTTGCGCACAACCAGAAAACGGCGCTTGTTACCGAATCCTGGAAGCATCGCATACTGGCTGTGGAGGTCAGAGCCACGTCGCCCAATGCGACGGCCACGCCGGTTCCTGAACTCGACAACTTGCCGGCCTATCCGGCGCGGCTATGCCGCACCGATTTCGGCTATGCCCTCGCCTTGTTCGCCATGCGCACTCAGTTGGTCGACTTCATCCTCGACGGGGAGGACGCTTTCCGCAAGGACATGATCAGGCGGGTGCCGAAACAGTTCTGGGCTGCGCCGCAGCTCTATGCGCCTGGCCATTTCCTCGACCCGGTTCAGGGCGGTGGATTGAAAAAGCACGGCGCTGTGAACGCTTGGGCGCCCCCGCGTTCCTACGGCTTGGTGGTCCTTCTCGACCGCGACTTCACCATTATAGACAGCTTTCACAGCCGCGTTGGCGGAGCCTGTCATGGGGTGACCGGCGTCGCCTCTACCAGAGGCGTTGTCTACGCTGTGTCCAAAGGTTGCTCGAAGGTCGTCGCGATTTCCCCGGAGATTCAGTGATGTCGTCCGGCACCGCCGCCAACGTTCCAATCATCGAAGTTCGCCGCGGTACAAAAATTTATGGCGGCGCTCCTGCGATCCAAGATGTCGATTTCATGATCAGACCCGGAGAAGTTCACGGTCTTGTGGGCGAGAACGGTGCCGGTAAATCGACTTTATGCAAGGCGATCGCAGGAGCCATCACCCTCACTGAGGGCGAGATCTTACTGGACGGGCGAGCTTGGCGCGCCGAGCGACCGAGTGAAGCGCTCAGTGTCGGCATCGCGATGGTCTATCAAGAGACCAGCTTGATCCCGACCATGACTGTTGCCCAGAACATCCTGCTTGGCAAAGAGAAGTTTCTCAACCGCTGGCGCGGCATGAACATCGCCGCCCAACAACTCCTCCAGTCGATGAACTTCCACGTCAACCCATCTGTTAACGTCGGTGCGCTGGGCGCCGCGCAGAAGCAAATGGTGGAGATCGCGCGCGCCGTGCATCACAACGCCCGGCTCATAATTTTTGATGAGCCCACAGCCACCCTGACTCCGGAAGAGAAACTCTACTTCTTCGATCTCGTTGCGCGCCTCAAGCGGGACGGCGTTGCCGTGATCTTCATCTCGCATGCCCTTGAGGAGGCGCTAGCGATCACCGATGCCGTGACGGTTCTGCGGGACGGTGTGCGCGTCTTGGATGCGCCGACCGCGGACCTCACACGCGAGACTCTCGTCAAGCACATGGTTGGACGCGACCTGTCGCAGTCCTACTACGCGGACAAATCGATTGGCCGACCGGGCTCGAACCGCTCCCGCGGGGAGAAGGTCCTATCCGTAGAGAACGTACGCGCCGGCTCGATGGTGCGTAACATGTCATTTTCGATCTACGCCGGCGAGATCACTGGCATCTCAGGTCTGATCGGATCCGGCCGCACCGAGATCGCCAAAGTTATCTCCGGCGTCGCGAAACGCGACATGCTTCACGGCGGCATGATCTATCTCAAAGGACGCCCGGTGCGTTACCGCATCCCGAAGCCCGCTGTTGACGACGGCATCGCTTATGTGACCGAGGACCGCAAGCTCAACGGCTTCTTTGAGACGATGACGATCGACGAGAATATCTTCTTAGGCTCGATCGCGCGGGGCGAGGTCGGCAACGTGCTTCTGTCTAAGCGTCGTCAGCGGACGACCGGCGCCGAGTGGGTCGAGAAGCTCAAGATTCGAGCGCTCGGGGGAAACGCGAGAGTGGTTGAACTCTCCGGGGGCAATCAACAAAAGGTGGTAATCGCGAAATCGCTGGTCCAGAAACCATCGCTTGTCTTCTTTGACGAACCGACGCGCGGCGTCGATGTCGGCGCCATTCAGGAGATCCACGAAGCCATCCGCAATTTGGCGGATCAGGGCGTCGCTGTGGTGGTGATCTCCTCCTACCTTCCCGAGATCATGAGTTTGGCTGACCGGATACTGGTCGCCCGGCAAGGCCGGATTGTCGAGCAATTCGCGCGTCGGGACGCGTCCGAGGAAAAGATTATGTACGCCGCGATCCACTGACGCCGTCTTGCGATTGGTCCCCTCCCAATAATGATCTGCGCCTGGCTCCGAGCTGCCTAGCAGGCAGTCTGATGACTGGAGAAAACGCGAATGACTATGCTGTTGAAGGAAAAGGTTGCAGTCGTCACGGGGTGCGCGGGTGGAATGGGCGTCGCGATCGGACGAACGCTCTCTGAGCACGGTGCCCACGTCATCGCTGCCGACATAAACCCCGAAAAGGTTGATGCGGCGCTGAAAGCTCTGAAGGAGGGCGGCGCCGCCAAGGTAGATGGAGTGGTTGTCGACGTCGCGTCTTCGGCGTCGGTTAGCGCTGCCTTCGACGCGTTGCGGGGGAAGCCTGGCCGCGTCGATATCCTCGTCAACAATGCCGGTGTGCGCGAGATCAAGACGGTCCTCGACCTCTCACCAGAGGAATGGGACCGGGTGATCGCGATCAATCTCAACGGTCCGTTCTACTGCGCCCGCGCTGCCGGACTGATGATGCGTGACCAGGGCGACGGTGGCTGCATCATCAACATTGCCTCGGTCGCCGGGCTGATCGCGATCTCACACAGGCCCGCGTATAGCGCCGCCAAGCATGGGCTGGTCGGCCTTACGAAGAACCTCGCGCGTGACCTCGCGCCCCACAAGATTCGCGTCAACGCGGTGGCTCCCGGTCTGGTGCGCACGCCACTGACCGATAGCTACTTCCAGGACGAGGCGTTCGTTCGAGGGCTGCGCCATTCCGTACCATTCAGCGAACGAGGGAAGGCGCAAGACATCGCAAACGCCGTTCTCTATCTCGCCTCTCCGCTCGCGGATTTCGTAAACGGGGTGACATTGCCGGTCGATGGGGGATGGCTGGCCGAGAAGAGCTATGCCGCAGTCGACGCAGAACATTTCTACAGCTCGAAAGGTTCGACCTAGCTTAGCGCAAGTTCTTCCTTCGTCCCATCGGTGAGCTAAGATCACGCATGAGCACGGCATTGAAATCCAAACCCCATGTCGGCACGAACGGCGGCGACGACAACTACCGGGTCGACGCCGAGACACTGAAGGCTGTTTACCGCACGATGCTGCGCATCCGAGCCTTTGACAACCGCACAATCGAACTCTTCAAGGAAGGATTGGTGAAGGGCACCGCTCATTCTTACGTCGGTCAAGAAGCGATTGCTTCAGCCATCGGCGCGAATCTCGGCCCAGACGACTATGTCGGCAGCAACCATCGCGGCCACGGCCATTGCATCGCCAAAGGTGCAAACTTGCGCAAAATGATGGCCGAGCTCATGGGCCGCCAGGAGGGCTATTGCGGCGGTATCGGCGGGTCGATGCACATCGCTGACCTCGAGCTTGGGATCCTCGGGGCCAACGGGATCGTTGGAGCGGCGATGCCGCTGTGCACCGGGGCGGCGCTCAGCGCGAAGCTCAGAAAGACCGGCGGAGTTGCGGTCGCCTTCTTTGGCGACGGCGGCGCCAACCAGGGCGTGTTCCATGAATCGGTCAACTTGGCTGCGGTCTGGAAGCTCCCGATGATTTTCGTCTGCGAGAGCAATGGCTATGCGCTGACAACACCGCTTGGGCAGACGACCGCCGGTGGCTCGGTCGCTGCGCGTGCGGCGGGCTACGGCATTCCGGGCGCGGAGGTCGATGGTAACAATCCCGAGGAGGTTTTCTCGGTGTTCGCCACGGCGGTCGAGCGCGCACGAAAGGGCGAAGGCCCCAGCATCATTGAGGCCCATACCTACCGTTGGGGTCAACATTCCATGCGCGCTAACCTCACCGACCCTCGGTCGAAGGAGGAGTACGATTCGTGGATCGTTCGCGACCCCGTCAAGTGGATCGAGGCGCGCGTTCTCGAGCGCGCAGTCCTAACTCAAGAAGCGATGGCCACGCTTAACGACGAAGTCCGCGCAGAAATCGAGGACGCGGTTGATTTCGGGAAGGCGGGCACACAGCCGAACTACGAGGCTGCGCTCCACTCCGTCTATGCGCCGATAGTCGCCACTGACGACGAGCCGACCGAGGAAGGCTCACGGGTCCTGTCCTTCACTGACGCGCTCAATGAGGCGTTGTCTCAGGAGATGTCCGCCGACGAGTCTGTGATCTTGTTGGGTGAGGATGTTGGGCCGACGGGCGGCATCTTTCAAGTCAGCAAGGGTCTTTACAATACCTTCGGTCCGGGCCGTGTGCTCGACACCCCGATCTCGGAGGCGACTTTCGTCGGATGCGGCGTAGGAGCGGCTCTGTCAGGGCTCCGGCCAGTGGTCGAGATCCAGATCTTCGATTTTGTGACGCTGACGATGGACATGATCGTCAACCAAGCCGCCAAGTTGCGCTTCATGCTCGGAGGTGGCCCGACCGTGCCTTTGGTGATCCGCGGCCCTCAGGGCGGTGGAGTGCGCCTGGCGGCCCAGCATAGTCAGTCACTTGAGGCGTGGTTTGCTCACATCCCGGGGCTGGTGGTCGTCGCGCCATCGACGCCCTTTGACGCAAAGGGCCTGCTGATCTCGGCGATCCGAGACAACAATCCTGTGATCTTCCTTGAGAGTAAGCTGCTCTATGTCGGACCGGGTGGTCAGGTGCCGGAGCAATCCTATTCGATCCCCCTTGGCAAGGGGAAGATTCACCGCACGGGTAAGCATGTCACCGTCGTCGCGACGATGGCGATGCTGCCGCGCGCGATCGCCGCAGCCGACCAACTCGTAAAGGAGGGGATCTCGGTCGAGGTGATCGATCCTCGCACGCTGCGCCCGCTCGACGAGGATATGATTCTGAGCTCGGTGCGTAAGACGAACCGATTGCTGGTGGTGCACGAAGCTTGGACGCGCGGCGGCTTCGGTGGCGAGATCGCGTCGTTGGTCATGGAGAAGGCGTTCGATTGGCTTGACGCGCCGGTTAAGCGAATCGGCGCCCCGGACATGCCGATGCCGTACAACGACGAACTCGAGCGCATGACAATTCCAAGTCAAGTTCGGATCGTCGAGGGGATCAGGGAGTTGCTGGCGTGAACATGGTCTTCGCCAACAGGAACGGCCACGCGGGGCGTTCGATGAGGAAGGGTTACGATTGATGGCCGCCGGCGATGAATTGCTTCCTCTCGCCGGCATGAGAGTGCTGGATCTTAGCCGCGCTCTGTCGGGCCCGTTCTGCGCCGCTATCCTGGGTGACTTCGGCGCTGATGTGATCAAGGTCGAGCCGACACCCAACGGAGACATGATCCGCGGGTGGGGGCCGTTCGACCGCGGCGAGAGCGCCTATTATCTATCGGGGAACCGCAATAAGCGCGGAATTGGCGTCAACTTTCGTTCCGAAGAAGGCCGCGGTCTGCTGCGCGAGATGGCGCTCAAGAGCGACGTGGTGATCGAGAATTTCAAGCCGGGGGTGTTGAGCGAGATCGGACTCGATCCGGATGAGTTGCGGGCGGAAAAGTCCGCTCTCATTGTCGCCAGTCTCAGCGGATTCGGGAGTAGCGGCCCGCTTGGAGAGCGCCCTGGGTTTGATCAAATCGCTCAAGGGTACTCGGGTTTTATGAGCTTTACGGGCACCCCCGAATCCGGGCCAACGCGGGTCGGCGTCGCGATCGGTGATCTCACTGCCGGCATGTGGTTGTCCATAGGCGTGATGGCGGCCTGGGCCAAGCGGGTCAAGACGGGGCAGGGCTCCCTGGTCGAAACATCCTTGCTCGCCAGCCTGTTCAGCCTTCTGAGTGTGCAGGGTCAGCGCTATTTGAGCCTAGGCGAGGTGGCCCGGCCGAGCGGCAACGTCCATCCGGTGATTTCGCCTTACGGAGTGTTCCGGTCCAAGGACGGCAGCCTCAATATCTGTGCAGCAACCCAAGAGATGTGGGTCAAGCTATGCGATACGATCGGTGCACCCGAGTTAAGCAAGAACGAACGGTTCACCGACAACGCGCGACGCATGGTCCATCGCGCGGAATTGGTTGAGATCATCGAACGCCATCTGGGACGCAAGACCGCCAAGGAATGGACTGAGGATTTTATCGCGGTCGGCATTCCCGCCGGTCCCATCAACGACATCTCTGACGCAGTCAACGACAAGCAAGTCGAGTATCTCGGTCTCGTTGAGACCGTCATCCATCCCGCCCTTGGACCGATCAAGCAAATCTCCAATCCGTTGCAAATTGACGGGCGATCTGGAGCGTGGATCCGCCTTCCCCCGCCAGTTCTCGGCCAGCACACGAGAGAGGTTCTACGCGAGTTCGACTTTGAACCAACGCGCATCGCAAGCTGGGAGGACCGGGGCGTGATCTACCAAAAGGATCCTGCCGCCGCGCCGCGATCTTTAGGAAAACTGGTTGATACTGCGTGAGCGCTCCTCGCTCGGTCATGCCACGCCGGCTCTGATCATCTAGGGACATTGTTTTGAGTGGACGAATAATCACCGAACGGTCGAGCGTAGCGGCGACGATTGTGCTCAGCAACACTAGCAAACGGAACGCAATGACGGTCCAGATGTGGACTGAGCTGAAGGCCAGCCTGGAAGACTTGTCCCAGGCGAGCGATCTCCGCTGCGTCGTCATTCGCGGTGAAGGCACTTCGGCATTTTCATCGGGCGCCGACATTTCCGAATTTGAAACCTACCGGTCGACCTATGAGCAGGTGGTCAAGTTTCACGAGGTGTATGTCAATGGCTGCCTGAGCGCGATCGCCGAATGTCCTGTCCCGGTTGTGGCGGCGATCCAGGGCGTCTGTTTCGGTGGCGGGCTCGAAATAGCCGCTGTCTGCGACATTCGCATCGCAGACGCCGGCGCGCGCTTTGGGGCGCCAGTGGGCCGACTTGGATTCCCGTTGGCGTTCGCCGAGACCCAGGCGCTGTTCCGCCTGGTTGGACCAGCAACTACAGCCGAACTCCTGATGGAGGGCCGCACATATGACGCGGCGCTAGCCCACAAAAAAGGGCTTATTACGCGGACAGTTTTAAGCGAGACGTTTGAAGCTGCGGTCACGGAGACAATCGCAAACATCAGTCAGTGCGGGGCCTCGGCGACACGCGCCCATAAGCGGCAGATCCGAAGGCTAATGCTGGACGGGTCGCCAATTTCGCTCGACGAACGAATGCGCGACTACGCCTTCGCGGGCACCGACGAATATCGACAAGGCACATTGCGGTTTCTTGGTCGGACGGATCAGCGCCGTTAATACACGTCAGGGGCGGACGGGCAGGTCCAGGCGGATCGCAGGCAGAGGACGAGATCATGGATTCGCATAGCGATACTGCCGCTTCGGCAGGGCAAAACCGTCGCATGCTAATCGGCGGACGGTGGGTCGACGCAGCCTCCGGCACTGTGATCGAGATCGAGAACCCGGCGCGCAAGGAGCGCATCGGGGAGGTCCCTCGTGGTGCGGCCGTGGACGTCGACAACGCCGTTCGCGCAGCGCAAGCTGCTTTCTCCGCTTGGAGCAAACGGCCGCCCCGCGAGCGTGGCAAGCTGCTCTTGTGGATCGCCGACGCGGTCGAAAGCCGCGTTGAGGAGCTTGCGCAGTGCATCGCGCTCGAGACTGGCAACGCCATCCGTAACCAGGCTCGGCCTGAGGCAACGATAGCCGTGGACATTTTCCGCTATTTTGGCGGACTGGCGAGCGAGCTCAAAGGCGAAACCGTGCCGCTCGGAGAAACTGTCCTTAGTTATTCCCTCCGCGAGCCGCTGGGGGTGGTGGGCGCCATCGTGCCCTGGAACGCGCCAGTGCTGCTGGCTTCGCTCAAAGTCGCGCCGGCGCTTTGCGCCGGCAACACCATCGTGCTGAAAGCAGCCGAAGATGCGCCGCTCGCGGTTTTGCTGCTCGCCGAAATCTGCCAGCAACACCTCCCAAATGGTGTGCTCAACGTGCTGACCGGTTATGGTGAGGAATGCGGAGGGCCTCTTCTGCGCCACCCCGCAGTGGCGAAGCTGTCCTTCACCGGCTCCACCGCGGTCGGCAAGATGGTGATGAAGGCGGCCGCTGATCGCATATTGCCTGTATCGCTGGAACTGGGGGGCAAAAGCCCATCGATCGTCTTTCCTGACGCCAATGAGGAATGGGTTGTCGAGGGGGTGATGGCCGCGATGCGCTTCACCCGTCAAGGACAATCTTGCACGGCCGGATCCCGCCTTCTCCTTCATCATACAATCTTTGAATCGTTCATCGAGCGGCTCGCAACCAAATGCGCTTCGCTCCGGATAGGGGATCCGCTCGAAGAGACAACGGACATGGGCGCGATCATCAATCAGAAGCAGTTCCAGAAGGTCTGCGCCTACGCCGAAGAAGGGGCACGCCAGTCCGGGGCTACGCTCGTGGCTGGCGGCGCCCCTCCCACCGAAGGGCCATTGAGCCGCGGCTATTTCCTGCCGCCCACTATTTTCGCGCACGATTCCAACGCGTGGCGGCTAGCGCAAGAGGAGATTTTTGGTCCCGTGCTTGTCGCGATTCCCTGGAGAGACGAAGACGCGGCCGTGGCCATGGCGAATGACAGCCACTACGGCTTGGCCGCCTATGTCTGGACGCATGACCTCACGAAGGCGCTACGAACCGCGCACGCGGTCCAGGCCGGCTGGGTGCAGGTCAACCAGGGAACCGGCCAATCGCTAGGCCAATCCTATGGAGGGACCAAGCAAAGCGGGATTGGCCGGGAATTCTCGTTAGAAGGAATGCTCGACAGCTTCACCCAGCGAAAGAGCATCACCATCAATCTAACGCGCTGATGCGCCCTCGATGCCTTGCGGCCGCCGCCTCGCTGATAGTTCCCAACCAGAAAGCTTGAGCTCATGCCGTTCGAAATTCTGATGCCGGCTTTGTCGCCAACCATGACCGAGGGCTCGCTCGCCAAGTGGCTTAAGAAGGAAGGCGACAAGATCAAATCTGGCGACCTGCTTGCCGAGATCGAGACCGACAAAGCGATAATGGAGCTCGAGGCGATAGATGAGGGTACGCTCGGAAAACTCTTGGTGCCGGAGGGCACGGCCGCCGTCGCCGTCAACACGCCAATCGCCGTCATGCTGGCTGCGGGCGAGATTGTCTCCGATCTGGCAGCAACCAAAAGGCAGGCGCCAGCCGCAAACACCCCCACACCCTTGTCGCCTCCGAAGCCACATAGAGCTTCCGAGCCTGACGCCCACGACGCCCGAATCTTCGCGTCGCCGCTTGCACGGCGATTGGCGAAGGAAGCTCATGTCGACCTTGCTCGCGTAAACGGCAGTGGTCCGAACGGCCGTATTGTGGCCGCGAACATTGAGGAGGCCAAAAAGATCGCTCGTGCGGTCGAGGACGCGGTCTCGCCTGCCACCCAAGGTCAGGCTGCATATCGCGAGATCCCGCTCAGTAACCTCCGGAAGACGATCGCGAAACGATTGACGGAGGCGAAGCAAACAGTCCCGCATTTCTATCTGACGATTGATTGCACAGTCGACAAATTGCTCGCACTGCGCGGACAGATCAACGGCGGCGTAGCGGCGCAAGAGACTGACGCAAAGGTCTCGATCAACGATTTCTTGATCAAGGCGGCGGCCATTGCGCTGAGGGAGGCCCCGGGAGCCAATGCCTCGTTCACTGAAACCGCTATCCGTGAATATGCAGATGTCGATATTTCGGTGGCCATCGCGACTCCTGCCGGACTCATCGCGCCGGTCGTGCGCAAGGCCGATGCGAAGACGCTGCTACAGATTTCAGCCGAGATGAAAGGTCTTGTGGCGCGCGGTCGCGATGGCAAGCTGAGGCCCGAGGAACTGCAAGGCGGAAGCTTTTCGATCAGCAACCTTGGCATGTATGGCGTCAAACATTTCGAGGCGATCATAAACCCCCCACAAGGTTGCATCCTTGCGGTCGGCGCTTGTGAACAGCGGCCAGCGGTGGTCAAGGGCGAACTACAGGTCTCCACGCAAATGAGCTGCACGCTGTCTGTCGACCATCGTGTCGTGGACGGCGCGCTCGGAGCGGAGTTCTTGCGCGCTTTCAAGACGCTAATCGAAAAGCCGGTTCTGATGCTGCTATGACAAACCGGTACCGTGAAGTTACCGACTTGGGAGGTCAGAGGCGGATAGGCGGTGGCGATGTCGAACGGCCGTGAACGCCTCTATCGCCGTCAACCGTTTCCCACCGGAAGTGATCAGTTATGCCGTTTGGCTGTATTTTCGGTTCCCGTTGAGCCTCCGCATGGTCGAGGAAATGCTAGCTGTGCGTGGGATCCGCGCGACGTACGAGACGGTGCGCCAGTGGGGAAGAAAATTCGGCAAGGCCTTTGCCGACCAGATCCGCCGGCGTGCGCCGGCGGGTCTGATTGACTCTTGGTGCAAGCGACTCGGCTTGCGATGCTCCCGATGATGCGCTGGCTAGCTAGCCCCTGACGACGGTATGCGGCAGCAAGGGGCGATGAAAACATCGATTGCATGGT
>Ga0153954_1000192_pt1 | contig 55831 bp, 63 predicted proteins | sample TSFL038MetaG_FD_102277 | JGI IMG/M metagenome (GOLD analysis project Ga0153954, IMG submission 102277) | Attine ant fungus gardens microbial communities from Florida, USA - TSFL038 MetaG | ecosystem: Host-associated > Fungi > Mycelium > Unclassified | place: USA: Florida, Wekiwa Springs State...
CTTGTTGTGAAGGATGATGAGCTGCGTGATCCGGTCGCCGCGCAGGCTGAAGTAGAAGCTCAGGATCAACGGGTCGGGCAGGCCGGTCTTGTCGTAGGTGCCGTCGACTTTCGCATGGACGGTCCGCGCTGCGCTCGCCGAGCCACGTTGCCCAGGCTTCCTCGTCCTCGAGGATCGCCGGCAGGCGCGTCCTGCTCCAGCGGCTTGATGCTGCGGCGGATCAGCTCGTTCGCCGGCCTTGTCACTATCGCGCCGTCACCATCACGCAGGCGAGCAGCGGCGCCGACAGGTCGGCGATCTCGAAGCGCCGCGAGACGAAGGCGAAGCCGCGCCTGTGCTCATCCCGCGGATCGATCGTCCATTGCCGGGTCTCTTCGCGTCGGCGACCCAATTGGTAGGGCAGATGAAAAGCGGTTCGAGAGGTTGGCGGCTGCGCGGTAGCAGGCGGCCAATATGTAACACATATGTTGTAATCGGCTTTCTACTTCTCGCTTCGAGTGTAGCGTTTTTGCAGAGTGTCGTGACCGGTTAGCCGATTTAGGCTGCATCCCTGCATAGGGGGAAGCAGCAATGACGAGGATCTTGCTTGTCCTGATCGGACTTCTTTTCGCGGGAATTGCGGCTGCGCAATCCGGGCCTCCAGCTTCGCAAGCGGTGTTGAGCTATACGGCGCTCAAGGCTGTCTCTGAAACCTATTCCAGCCCCGCGATCACATCCGGCACGCTCACGATCGATCTTTCCGCTGGAACGGTTTTCAACGTCACCAACAATGCAGACATAACGACCTTCACAATTGCCAATGCCGCGTCGGGCCAAGCATCGGCCTTCACCTTGTTCCTGAAGGGGGACGGTACGACGCCGGGGCACGCTCAAACGTGGCCCACCAATGTGAAATGGCCTAGTGGCCTTGCCCCTACTTTGACGACAACGAACGGAAAAGTAGACGTGCTCACTTTCGTTTCCAATGACGGTGGCACGACGTGGTTCGGCTTTGTCGCAGGCCAGAACTACTGAGGGGACGCACATGAATTGCGGACTTCGTGCATTCCCCGTTCTCATCGCTGTACTGGGAATTTTCACTTCACTCGTGTCTGCGCCCCAGAACGCTCTTGCGCAGTCGTCCGGCGTGGCCCGAGCGGCGACGCTAGGTCTTGGCTCAAGACCACCTCTCGTTACAACTGCTGAAGCCTACAACGGCATGGTTGCCGACTTTCAAGGGGGCAACTTTGTCATCCCGAATCCTGGCAGCAGCATTACCCGTTACGCCGACTTCAATTCCTGGTTTAGTGCGCTGAGCGGCAGCGCGGTTACCAGCCAGAAGTACTATTGGAATTCGGCCGGCGTTTACACCCTGGCGCCAGCCAATACCGTAGCGCAGCCTTCCTATACATCGACGGGGACTATCCAGGGCATTCAGATGGAGGAGCGGGAGACCAATGTCCTGCTTCAGTCGGAGACTTTCTCGAGCGCGACATGGACCAAGACCGGTGGTGCCATCGTTGCGAATAACCGCACGGCCCCGACCGGAACAATGGTCGCCTCGACATTCACGGAAGATGCCAGCACCGGCCCGCATGGTCTTTTTCAATCGATCGCGAAGTCAGCAGTAGCGCACGTTTACACGGCTGACTGTTTCTTTGCGCCGGGAGCCGGTGCACGTGTTCCCTATATTCAACTGGACGATGGGTCCGGCAATGGTGCTTATGCCATCTTTCCGATCGATCCGACGGCCAATGCCCCTACGCCAGTAGGTTTGGGCGGCGGCTTCGCCAACTTAGGCGCGTGGTTGGATTATGCAGGTTCCTCTGCCTTCGTGCGGATCGGCCTCACTGTCACGAGCAATACCGCACTCGTGCTCAATGCGACGTTCGGACTCTCTGACGGTGTCAATCTTTCCTATGCTGGAGACGGGACTTCCTCTCTTGCGCTATGGGGCTGTGAGGTAAAGACGAACAGTACGGGACCGCAGGAAACCGCTACGGCTCCCTCTTCCTATGTCCCGACCACAACAGCTGCCATCACGCGGGCGATAGACAAGATCAGCATGACGCTGCCGACGGCGATGCAGCTCCAAAATGGAGCTTATTCCGAGCTGATCAATGTCACCTTGGCGCGAGCAGGCAACAATCAGGACAATACCTTCACGTCGCTGGAGGATGCGGGCAATACGCATCGTTTGACCTTGCTGCAGGACCCTAGTCAGGACGGCGGCCTGTTTGAATTACAGATCGTAGATACCTCTACTGCAAATGTAACCATGGCCGGCCCTGTCGGTTTGTATAACCAAGGCTTCGGTATTGCCGCTGTGATGCAGTCGGGGAATTACTGGACAGAAAATTCAGGCCAGTCAACCAAGACAAGCACCATCTCGCTTTATCCTTCAACCAAAATCACCACTCTTCAATTGGGCGCTTTCGGAAGCGGCATAACCACGACAGGAAATATCGGATTATCGCAGATTGCCATCTTTGCTGCACCAGTGCCGACGGCAACGATGCAGTCCCTCCTGTTCGCAGCACCGCCCGTCAATCCGGACGCCGTCGCCCCCCCGAACTACTTCACAGAGGATCTCAGCGGACTGCCGCCGCTCACTGATGCCTGGCGCGTGGCGCGGCTGCCGACGAGCGATAGCGAAAACAATACGACGTACATCTGGTATCCGCTGACCGTTGCCTATGGGCAGAGCATCGCGTCGTTCAATACTTCCACGTCGACGCTGGTTAAGTACGCCTGGGATTTCTGGGGCAATCGCTGCGATATCAACCCAGTTTCCTTCACAGGCGCGATCACGGGCACGACGCTCACCGTCTCCAGTCCGACCGGCGGCAAGATCTATAATGGCACACTGATCCAGGGCGCGGGCGTTACCGCGGGCACCAAAGTTACGGCGTTACTCTCGGGCACTGGTGGTGCTGGCACCTACACGGTGAACAATAGTCAGACGGTGGGCTCCGAAGCGATGAGCGTCAACGGGTGCACATCCACCGTGCTGCAGCCCAACGGCGTTGGACCCACCTACTACACCAGTGACGGCATCCAGCCGCGTGTGCGCTACGACACGTACAACATGGCTGATGCTGCGACTTACGCGGCGGTCCTGAGCGCGCTCAACTTCCCGCAGCACGCGACCACCCAGGCATCATTCACCGCCTCGGTGACAGGCAACCAAATGACTGTGTCCTCGGTGGCGTCCGGCACGCTGGCTGTGGGACAGACCATTCTTGCGGGCACCACCCCGATCTATCCCGCGATGATCACCGCATTGGGCACCGGTAGCGGCGGCACGGGCACCTACACGATCAGCACGAGCGCGTACAATATTGGCTCGCAGCCGATGACGACGGTGCAGTGTGCCACCGGCGTGACGTACTGTGGTGTTAACGACCCGCCGAACGCCGTGGGCCTGACCGACACGCAGGTGATTCCGTATGCCGTCGCCAGCTCGGGCACCAATCCGGATTTCTATTTCCCCGATCGGCCGGTCATTGCGGGCAAGGAATACGCGACCACCAACAACATGGTGTTCTTGCCCAATGATGCGCTGATCGGCGCGGGCACGAGCATTCCGTGGGGACTCGCTTGCGATTGCGAGATGGCGGATAGCCGCCTGGGGTCTCAGACGCAGTACCTGTCGAACCAAATGGCGCTGATTGTTCACAACGCCAGTTACAAGTACGCAATCCTTCCAGACAGCCTTCTCTCGGCCGGTGTTGCAGCCGGTTACTGCGGTGTGGGCGCGACGGCGGCCAATTGCGATGTAGAAAACCTGAGCGGGTCCACGGGCATCGTCAACACGGTCGATCAGTTCCTCTTGGGTGTCGGCGAGCCACCCCCCAAGGGCTACACGTTCAACAGCTCGCTTACTGCTCAATACGCACTGCTGGGCACTGGCTTCACGCAGAACCACGCCGGCGTCGTTTTCAATCTCGGGCTGTGGCCTGGCGGCACGACAGTGGCCGATGCCAACTTCACGCGCAGCTTCATGCTGACAAACGGCATGGGCCCGATCTATCCGTTCCCGCAATACGCGGCGATGGGTGGGTCGCCATACCGCTGCACGAACGAGAAGATCCAAATCATCTTGTTCGGCACTTTCACCGCACCGATTCCCAGCGGTTGTTAAGAAGATGGCTGTGATGGCCATCTCTCTCTTCAGTCGTGCCGCCTATTGGGCTACCAGTCAGACGGCGGGACGGTTGTTCCATTCCGGCCCAAACCGAAACGCTAAGCGCCTGCCGCCGGTAGTGCTGCTTGCCTTGACGTGATCGAGCGGCGCTAGGATCATCAAGGTATGGCGAACTCCGACGATGTACCTGAAGATGTAGAAACCGAGGTCAGTCGAGTACGCGATAGCTTGCCAGTGGCCGGCATTGCCCAGGGCTCGACAGTTACTCGCATGATGACCCTGGAGGCAGCTAGAGCTCTCAAGCATCGTGCGCCGCGCAACTACTCTGCTGGATAGTTCTCACCGCCAGTTCGGCAGCACAAGATGGAAGACGAGCGCGGCGGCTATCGTTCCATCGATCAGAACCCGCCGCCTGGCGCATCCGCCCCTATAGTCCGCGGCCCATGGCCTGCTTTTCTAATCCTCGCTGGTGCGTTTCCGTCGCGAAGCAGCGTGCTCGCTGGTCGACCCCGGGGGCGATGAGAATGCCGGAAACCGTCCCGATCCTGCCAACCGGAATCTTCCCGTCACCGCCGGAAACGGTCGATGCTGCGGCGGGCCTGCTCGCGGAAATGCTCGGCCTGTTCCTGCTCCGGCGTCAGCGGACGCACGCGGCGCCACAGGCGATCCATCAACGGCACGCCGAAGCCGACAATGACAACGACACCGATGACAAGGAGCGCGGTGAGCATGGAGCCTCCGGGCGGCTGCGCCATCCTAGCATTGTCGTCGTCCCAGGCTCATCGGGCGGCCGGGGCGGAAAATCAAATGAGGACAAACCTACACATTTGCCGGCCGACGGCGGCGCGCGGCTCGGGCTCGAAAAGAGCCGTGCCAGCGGGCATTTGGCGATGCACGGACGCGTCTCGGGGAAGGAGGGGCATATTATTTTACCGGGCAAACCTACACATTTTGAGAGGCGGCCTTCCTTCAGGGCGCGGGCGAAGCCCGCAATCGCCTTCTTGGATTGGCGAAGCGATGACCCCTCCGTCGCGGATTACCGCGCCACCTCCCCATTTGAATGGGGAGGACGGGGACAACCGTTCGGCGCTATGCTTGCGGCAATAAACGCCCATTCATGTCTCGCCCCGGGAGGGCCTTGAGCGATGAGCAGCGCCGACACTTCCGTTCCTCTCGTCTTCGGCGACTACGCGCTGGAGGATCGCTATCGGCTCGACAAGGGCCGCGTCTATCTCACCGGCATCCAGGCGCTGGTGCGGCTGCCCATGATGCAGCGGCAGCGCGACCTCAAGGCGGGGTTGAGCACCGGCGGTTTCATCTCGGGCTATCGCGGCTCGCCGCTCGGCATGTACGACCACGCGCTGTGGACGGCGAAGCGCTACCTGAAAGAGAACAACATCCACTTCCAGCCCGGCCTCAACGAGGATCTCGCGGCGACGGCGGTGTGGGGCACGCAGCAGACCAACCTCTTCCCCGGCGCCAAGGTCGATGGCGTGTTCTCGATCTGGTACGGCAAGGGCCCGGGCGTCGATCGCTCGATGGACGTGCTGAAGCACGGCAACGCCGCCGGCACCGCGCCGCATGGCGGCGTCATTGCTCTCGCGGGCGACGACCATGGCTGCCAATCCTCGACGCTGCCGCACCAGAGCGAGCAGGTCTTCGCCGCGGCGATGATCCCGGTCGTCAATCCGGCGACCGTCCAGGAGTATCTCGACTACGGCATCCTGGGCTTCGCGCTGTCGCGCTACTCGGGTTGCTGGATCGGCTTCAAGGCGATCTCCGAGACGGTCGAATCAGGCGCGTCGGTGTGGGTCGATCCCGAACGCATCCGGATCGTGATGCCGACCGACTTCGAGCTGCCGCCGGGCGGGCTCGGCATCCGCAATCCCGATCCGCCGCTGGAAGCCGAGAAGCGGCTGCACGGACCGAAGATGGCGGCGGTGCAGGCCTTCGTGCGCGCCAACGGCTTCGATCGCACCATCATCGAGCCCGCGCCGGGCAAGGCGCGCATCGGCATCATGACCACGGGCAAGGCCTATCTCGACACGCGCCAGGCGCTGGAGGATCTCGGCCTGTCGGAGGAGCGCTGCCGATCGCTCGGCATCCGCCTCTACAAGGTCGGCATGACCTGGCCGCTGGAGGTCGAGGGCGCGCGGCGCTTCGCCGAAGGGCTGCAGGAAGTGATCGTGATCGAAGAGAAGCGGTCCAACCTGGAGGACCAGCTCGTCCGCATCCTCTACAACGCGCCGGCCGACCGCCGGCCTCTCGTGATCGGCAAGACCGACGAGAGCGGCCGCATCCTGCTGCCGAGCGAGGGCGAGTTGTCGCCGACCGGCGTGGCGATGGTGCTGGCCGGCCGCCTGATGAAGCACAACGGCGACTCGCCCGAGCTCAAGCAGCGCATCGCGCGGCTCGAGGCGAAGGAGAAGCTCCTGGGCGCGCCGCCGGCGAAGGTCGCGCGCACGCCGTTCTTCTGCTCGGGCTGCCCGCACAACACGTCGACGCGCGTGCCCGAAGGCAGCCGCGCGATGGCCGGCATCGGCTGTCACGGCATGGCGATCTGGATGCCCGACCGGCGCACCTCGCTGATCAGCCACATGGGCGGCGAAGGCGTGGGCTGGATCGGCCAGGCGCCGTTCCATTCCGACAAGCACATCTTCCAGAACCTGGGCGACGGCACCTATTACCATTCCGGCCTGATGGCGATCCGCCAGTCGGCCGCGGCCGGCGTCAACATCACCTACAAGATCCTGTTCAACGACGCGGTCGCCATGACCGGCGGCCAGCCGCACGACGGGCCGCTGACGGTTCCCGAGATCACGCGGCAGGTCGAGGCCGAGGGCGCGAAGAAGGTCGTCGTCGTCACCGACGAGCCGGACAAGTACCCGATGAACGCGGGCTTCGCGCACGGCGTCACCATCCGCCATCGCGACGAGCTCGACGCCGTGCAGCGCGAGCTGCGCGACATCCCGGGCCTCACCGTCCTCGTCTACGACCAGACCTGCGCCGCCGAGAAGCGCCGCCGCCGCAAGCGCGGCACCTTCCCCGATCCCGCCAAGCGCGTCTTCATCAACGACGCGGTGTGCGAGGGCTGCGGCGACTGCTCGGACAAATCGAACTGCGTGTCGGTTAAGCCGCTCGAGACCGAGCTCGGCCGCAAGCGCACCATCGACCAGAGCAATTGCAACAAGGACTTCTCCTGCCTGAACGGCTTCTGCCCGAGCTTCGTCTCGGTGCATGGCGGCACGCCGGCCAAGGCGAAGCGTCCGCAGCTCAAGCTGGTGCAGGCCGATCCGTTCGCCTCGCTGCCCATGCCGACGATGCGGCCTCTGAATGAGGCGTACGGCATACTTATTACAGGCATCGGCGGCACGGGCGTGATCACCGTCGGCGCGCTGATCGGCATGGCCGCGCACCTCGAAGGCAAGGGCTGCACCGTGCTCGACTTCACGGGCCTGGCGCAGAAGAACGGCGCGGTGATGAGCCATGTGCGGCTCGCGCCGAAGCCCGAGGATCTCCACGCCGTGCGCATCGCCGCCGGCGGCGCGAACCTCGTGCTGGGCTGCGACATGGTCGTGGCGGCCTCGCCCGCCGCTTTGTCGCGCATCGAGCCCGGCATCACCAGGGCGGTGATCAACGGCTACATGCAGCCGGTCGCGGCCTTCGTGCTGAACGGCGACATGGACCTCGGCACCGAGGCGATGATGAAGTCGATCCGCGACGCCGCGGGCGACGATGCGACGACCTTCGTCGACGGCACGGGACTCGCCACCGCGATCCTGGGCGATTCCATCGCCACCAACCTCTTCATGCTGGGCTATGCCTGGCAGAAGGGCCTGGTGCCGCTGTCGCTCGATGCGCTCAACAAGGCGATCGAGCTGAACGGCGTCGCCGTCGAGACCAGCCAGCGCACCTTCGCCTGGGGCCGGCTCGCCGCGCACAATCTCGGCGCGGTGCAGGTGGCCGCCAAGCCGACGATGCGGGTCGAGAAGACGGTCGCGCGCACCTTGCCGGAGATCGTCGCCAAGCGGGTCGAGCTGCTGACCGCCTACCAGGACAAGGCCTATGCCGACCGCTACGCGGCGTTCGTCGACAAGGTCGCCAAGGCCGAGAAGCAGAAGGCGCCGGGCCGCTCGGGCTTCGCCGAGGCCGTCGCCAAGTCGCTCTACAAGCTGATGGCCTACAAGGACGAGTACGAGGTGGCGCGCCTCTACACCGACGGCGATTTCCAGAAGAAGCTCGCCGGCCAGTTCGAGGGCGACTACAAGCTCACCTTCCATCTCGCGCCGCCGCTGTTCGCCGATCGCGACCCGACGACGGGCCAGCTCAAGAAGCGCGAATACGGCGCCTGGGTGCTCCCTGCCTTCCGCTTCCTCGCCGCGCTGAAGCGGCTGCGCGGCACGAGCCTCGACGTCTTCGGCTACACCGCCGAACGCAAGATGGAACGCCGCCTGATCGGCGAATACGAGACGACCATCGACACGGTCCTCTCGACGCTCGACCAGACCAACCATGCGATGGCCGTGCAGATCGCCAACGTGCCCGAGACGATGCGCGGCTTCGGCCACATCAAGGAGAAGAACGTGCTGGCCGCCAAGGCCCGCGAGGCCTCGCTGCTCGCGGCGTACCGTTCACCGGCAACCGCGAAGCAGGCGGCGGAGTAAGTCATTCGGAGCGCGGGCCTCCGGCCCGCATCATGATCTTGAGCGGGCGGGACGCCCGCGCTCCGAATGACTGTACATCACGCACCTTGTCATCCTGAGCGCATAGCGAAGGATCCTTATGCGGCGTCGATGACCAAGGATCCCTCGCGATGCGCGATTACGCTACGTGCACTGAAGGATGACGAGAGAAAGGTCCCTCGCAAAGGCTCGGGACGACCGCCTCGGGCCGGCGCGCTGCGGGACGCCAGTGCGCTCCCGAATGGGGTTGGGGAAGGAGCGACCGGCGTCCCGGCTACGCCGTCGGTGCGAAGGGAGGTTCGCGACGACGCTTTTTGCTCTGTAGGCCCGTTCGCCGGTGGAAAGAAAGCACAATCCATGGGTGCAGATTGCATATCTCATGCGCCCCAAGGAAGCGCAGCGTCGATGCAACGGACGGTAGCTATCGCGGACGGAGTGCAACGCCCATCTTCGCGCGCACCTCGGCCGGCACCGCATAGTCCCTCAGGACCTTCTCGGTGAAACGGAAGCCGCTGCAGTCGCGTTGGACAACGAAGTGCCAGAGCGCGTACGCCGCCGCATCGACGAGGCGCATGCGCTTCGGATCGCGCCTGTCGGGCGCGGCGCCGCTCGCGTGCGTGCGCGCGTCGAAGGCGGCGAGCGCATCGAGCGTCTTGCGCAGCTCTTCGCCGAGACGGCCGATGGTCGAGGCCTGCTCGCCCAGGATCTCGTGCTGGAGGACGTCCTGTCCGGTCTGGGGACGCTTCATGCCGACGCTCTACCGACGAGACCGCGGCTTACGCGCGTCCGGTCTGATGCGAATAGCGGGAGAGGTCGAAGTGACCGCCCGCCTCGCTCTTGCCGCCGAGCGTGTCGAGCGCGCGCTGCCACTTGGCGTCGAAGTCGGCGTCGAACACCAGGCCGGCGTCGCAGTCGACGACCAGCCAGGCATTGTCCTGCAGCTCGCGATCGAGTTGGCCGGGCGCCCAGCCGGAATGGCCGAGCGCCAGCCACGCCTTCTTCGGCCCGGTGCCGACGGCCATGTCCTTCAGGATCTCGAGCGAGGCGGTGAGCGCCATGCCACCCTCGATGAGGAGCGTCTCCTCGCGCTTGTAGTCGGCCGAGTGCAGGACGAGGCCGCGCGAGGTCTCGACCGGACCGCCGAACAGCACGGGCTGCTCGGCGTCGGGCCGCGGCACCTCGATGCCGAGCTGCTTGTAGACCTGGCCGAGCGGCAGGTCGTCGACCTTGTTGTTCACGATGATGCCGAGGGCGCCGTCGTCATCGTGCTTGCAGATGAAGACGACGCTCTTCTGGAAGCGCTCGTCCGGCATGGACGGCGCGGCGACAAGGAAGCGGCCCACCAGGGTGGCCGCGGGGGAAGGCGCGGAGGAGGCGGACATGATCATATGCTCCCCTAAATGCATGGGGATTGTCCGCTCAAAGATCAAGGTTTTGGGGTCGGTCGGCAATGCCGCAGTCGGAAACCTTGGAGCGGCAAAAAGACTTATCCCAAAACGGAACTGTGAAAGGCAGGTGGCCCATGCGCACGCTCACAGGCTACGGCATCGCCGTCGTCGTCATCTTCGTCGTGCTGAACGGCGCGGCCCGGTTCGGCAATATCCCACGGCTCAGCGACGTTCATCGTGTGCACGATCTCGGCATCTTCTCGATCGGCTTCGTGCTGGGCATGATCGGCATGTACCTGGCGGCCTGGCTGTACGGCTATCGACAGATGGTGCCGTAGGACCTAGGGTCGGCGCATCCCCCACCGATCGGAGGAGAAGAGAGAAGATGGTCAAAGTCGGAGACAAGGTGCCCAGCGCAACGTTGCGCATGCTGGGTTCCGAGGGCCCCAAGCCCGTGACGACCGAGGAGCTGTTCGCTCCCGGCAAGAAGGTGGTGGCGTTCGCGCTGCCAGGCGCCTTCACCCCTACTTGAAGCGCCAAGCATGTGCCAGGTTTTCTGGCCAACATTGACGCCCTGCGAGCCAAGGGTGTCGACACCGTCGCCTGCATCTCCGTGAACGACGCGTTCGTCATGGGAGCCTGGGCGAAGGATCAGAATACGGGTGACAAGGTCCTCATGCTGGGCGACGGCAATGCCGAGTTCACCCACGCGATGGGACTGCCCCTCGATGCCTCGCGCAACGGTCTCGGCACGCGCAGCCAGCGCTACGCCATGATCGTCGAGGACGGCGTCATCAAGCATCTGCTCGTCGAGAAGCCGGGCGCCTTCGAGGCGTCGACGGCGGAGAACGTGCTGAAGCACCTGTAAGGGCTGTAACGCAAATGTCCCGCACGGTTCCGCAAAAGGACCCGTGCGTGGACTTTGCCTGCCTCTCTGGCTAGGGTCCGCCGTCCCTAATCGAGAGGAGCGATCAATGGCTAAAGTCGGCGACAAGGTTCCCAGCGCCACGCTGCGCGAGCTCAGCCCCGAGGGCCCCAAGCCCGTCACCACCGAAGAGCTGTTCGCGCCGGGCAAGAAGGTCGTCGCCTTCGCGCTGCCGGGCGCCTTCACCCCGACCTGCTCGGCCAAGCACGTGCCGGGCTTCGTCAGCGACTTCGACAAGCTCAAGGCCAAGGGCGTCGACACGATCGCCTGCATCTCCGTCAACGACGCGTTCGTGATGGGCGCCTGGGGCAAGGAGCAGAAGGCCGGCGACAAGGTGCGCATGCTGGGCGACGGCAACGGCGAGTTCACCAAGGCGATGGGCCTCGAGATGGACGGCTCCAAGTTCGGCCTCGGCACGCGCAGCCAGCGCTACGCGATGATCGTCGAGGACGGCAAGATCAAGGACCTGTTCGTCGAGAAGCCGGGCGCCTTCGAGGTGTCGTCGGCGGAGAACGTGCTGAAGCACCTCTGATCGGCTGAACACCGAACGTCATGCAGCAGCGGGGCCGCGAGGTCCCGCTGTTTGCGTTCAGGCCCGCTACTCCGACACCGGCGCGACGTGGAGCGTGTCGCGGAGACGGGCGGCGGGCATGCACAGCGCCACGAGGAAGATGATCGCGGCGATGCCGGCGGCGGCGGCGTAGACGGTGGAGAAGTGCGGGGCGAGATGGGCCGCGAGGGGCCCGGTGGTCTTCTGCGCGGCGGCGAGGCTGGTGGCGATGATGGCGCCGGCCACGCTCGAGCCGCTGGCGCCGCCGACCGAGCGCAGGACCAGCAGCGCGCCGGTGCCCGTGCCGATGTCGCTCGGCGGCAGTGCGTTCTGGGCGGTCATCATCGAGCTGATCATGCAGCCGCCGACACCGGGCCCCGTGAGCACCAGCACGACGACGAAGGCCCAGACCGGCGCGTCGGTCGGCAGGCAGGCGAGCACGATCAGGCCCGTGGCACACACCGCCGACGCCACGCGCACGACGCCGCGCATGGTGCCGGAGCGGCGGCCCCAGCGGCTGCCGACGACATTGCCGGCCGCGCTCGACAGCATGAAGGGCGCGATGTAGGCGCCGGCTTCCGCCGCCGAGGCGCCGCGCGCCAGCTGGAAGTGCAGCGGGATGGTGAACAGGCACATGAAGAGCACGACCGAGATCAGGGTCGAGATGACGATGGCGGCGACGTAGCTCGAGCTTGCGAAGACCCGCGGCGGCAGCAACGGATCGCTGACACGCATCTCCTGCAGCACGAGCAGGCCCAACAGCACGCAGCCAAGGGCGGCGAGGCCCAGCACCTCGACCGAGGCCCAGGGATAGGTGTTGCCGCCCCAGCCCAGCGCCAGCAGCAACACCGAGAGCGCGCCCGCGATCAGGACCGCGCCCACCATGTCGAGCCGCGAGCGCAGGGTGCGCGCGGGCGGCGGCAGGCGACGCAGACCGTTGTGGCACATCCACATGGCGGCGATGCCGATCGGCAGGTTGAGCCAGAAGATCCAGCGCCACGACAGGTGCTCGGCCACGAAACCGCCGACCAGCGGCCCGCCGACCGAGGCCGCGGCCCACATGGCGGAGATGTAGCCCTGGTAGCGGCCGCGTTCGCGTGGCGACATGACGTCGGCGATGGCGGCCTGTGTGAGCGCCATCAGCCCGCCGCCGCCCAAGCCCTGCAGCGCGCGCCCCCAGATGAGCTGGTCGAGTGTCGCGGCGAGCGCGCACAGGATCGAGGTCAGCACGAAGAGCGCGATGCAGACGATCAGCAGACGCCGGCGTCCATAGATGTCGGAGAGCTTGCCGTAGACCGGCGTGCTGATCGTCGAGGTGATCAGATAGGCCGAAACGATCCAGGGGAGCTGCTTGTAGGCGCCGAGATCGCCGCCGATCGCCGGCAGCGCCGGGATGACGACAGTCTGGTCGAGGGCCGCCAGCAGGACGCAGATCATCGCGCCGTACAGCACGCGCATGACGTCGGCATGCGAGAAAGGGGAAGACGCTTGCGGGGAAGTCACGATCGCCGATCAGTCGGGCTTGGGGATGTTGCCGTCCTTGATGACCTTGCGCCAGCGCACGACCTCGGACGCGAGGAACCGCTGGTACTCGGCAGGCGTGCCGCCGATCGGCAGGAAGCCGAGATCGAGCAGCTTCTGCTTCACGCCCTCGTCGGCGAAGACCTGGTTCACCGCCTTGTTGAGGCGCGTGACCACGTCAGGCGGCGTGGCGGCCGGCACGACGAGGCCGAAGGGCGTGGTTGCCTCGAGGTCGGCCGGCAGGCCCGCCTCGACCACGGTCGGCACGTCGGGCAGGAGCTTGAAGCGCCGCGGCGTGCCGATCGCGAGCCCGCGCAGCTTGCCCGCGGTGACGGCGGCGGCGCCGGGCACGATCACGTCGGCGAAGAGCGGCACGCTGCCGCCCATCACGTCGCGGATCGCATCGGAGCTGCCCTTGTAGGCGACATGCTCCATCGGCAGACCGGTGCGCAGCCGGATCATCTCGCCCCAGAGATGAACGGAACTCCCGGTGCCGACGGACGCGTAGGGGATCGGCTTCTTGGTGGTCTTGCCGTAGGCCAGCAGCTCCTTAACCGTCTTGTACGGCGCGTCCATGCTGCACGAGAGCAACATCGGCATGTCGACCGTGTGCACGACGGCGGCGAAGTCCTTCTCCGTGTCGTAGGGCAGCTTGTCCTCGAAGGCGAGATTGGTCGAGAAGGTCGCGGGCGCGTAGAGCACGGTGTAGCCGTCAGGCGCCGATGTCGCGACCGCCTGCGTGCCGATGATGGTGCGTCCGCCCGCCTTGTTGTCGACGATGACCTGCTGGCCAAAGATGTGACCGAGCCGCTCCGCGAGGATGCGTGCCGAGGTATCGGTCGAGCCGCCGGGCGTGAACGGCACGACGAATCGGATCGGCTTGCCCGGCCAGTCGGCCGCGCGCGCGGCGCCCGCGAGTCCAACCATCGGTATCGTCCCGAGCGCCCTGAACAGAGTGCGCCGCCGCATCGTTCCCTCCCTCGGAACTGTCGTGGCCGTTTCCGTACACCAGCGCTCAAATCTTGAATACAAGATCAGACCCTCGCGTGAAGCAGAGAGCCGAGAAGCAGAATTCGAAGGGAGAATGCGATGACGAGCCTCACCAGGATGATGCAGGGCGCCGCGCCGGTCTGCGCACCCCTCGTGCTCGATCCGATGATGGCCCGCATGGCGGAGAAAGCCGGCTTCAAGGCGCTCTATCTCGGCGGCGGCGCGATGGGCTATCTGCGCGTCTATCTCGAGGCGAACCTCACCTTGACTGAGATGGCGCAGGCGGCCGTCGAGATCCGCACCGTCTGTGATCTGCCGCTGATCTTCGACGCCGCGGCGGGCTGGGGCGATCCCATGCACATGCATCGCACCATGGGCATGGCCGAGGCCGCGGGCTTCGCCGCCATCGAGATCGAGGACCAGATTCTGCCGAAACGCGCGCACCATCACATCGGCATCGATCACATGGTCCCCATGGAGTTCATGGTCGACAAGGTGAAGGAAGCGGTCGCGGCGCGGCGCAATCCCGACACGCACATCATCGCCCGAACCATCGCCACGCGCTCGGCCGGCATGGACGATGCGGTGCGCCGTTGCGAGGCCTATCACAAGGCGGGCGCCGACTCGCTGCTGGTGCTGCCCTACACACCTGAGGCCGTTCGCTTCTTCGGCGAGCGCCTGCCCCATCCGCTGGTCACGATCCTGAAGCCCGGCGGCCTCGCCTCGCTGGGCATGAGCCTGGAGGACCTCGCCGCGTGCGGCTTCAAGCTCCTGATCGATCCGGCGACGCCGCTGCTCGCCGCCTACGAGGCCATGAAGAAGGTTTATGTCGAGCTGGCTGAGCCCGGTTTCGCCATCCGCTCCCGCCCGCAAGAGGACTTCGCGCGGCTGCAGAAGGAGCAACAGGCCTCGATCGACATGGACAAGCTGATCGAGATCGAGAAGCGGACGACGGAGAAGCCGGCCGGCTGACCTTCAGGCATCGAACAGCGGCAGCGGCTTGGCGGCGACGCTCTTGGCGCGGGCTGCCGGCACGCCGAGGCTGCGCAGGATGGCGACAACCGTTGCGGTGGCATGGGCCGCCCGGCTCGCTTTGGCGCCCATCGCGTCCGAGGCGATGCGGCGCATGGCTTCCATGGTCGCCCCGATGACGAGATCGAGACCCACCGCCTCGCCCGGTACCGAGAATTCGCCGCGGCGCAGGCCGAGACGCAACTCACCGGCCACGAAGCCTGCGATGGGCTGGCGGAAGACTGGATCGACCGCGGCGACGTCGAGGACCAGCGGCGCCCAGCCCGGGCGCGCCGCGACGCTCTTCACCTATAGCGGCCTCGCCAGCAACGATTCGGAAGTGTTCGACTTCGCGGCCAAGGCGATCATGGCCGGCAAGGACCCGAAGGAAGAAGCCAAGCGCGTCGGCTTCAAGCCGAACCTCAAGAAGCGCGGCCATGTCCGCTCGGCCTTCGACGGTCGACCACAACGGTTCGACCGATCTCGATTAACTCTTCAAGTGGAACGACATCGAGCTCTACGACCTCGAGAAGGATCCGGGCGAGATGACCAACCTCGCGCTGGACCGCGCGGCCAACGCCGAGCTGCTCGCGAAGATGAACGCCAAGCTCGAGGCGGTCATCAAGGCGAGATCGGCAAGGACGATGGCCGCGAGCTGCCCGACCTGCCCAACGTCACCTGGGGCCTCGACCGCGTCGATCTCTGGGTGTGCTCCGGCTGTTCCATGATGGTGATTTCACAGGCGCCTCTGGTCCGATGCAAGTAGCCCCAGGCCGAGGGATGGAGTAAATTCGCCCTATCGTCGGCTGAAACCATCGGGCACCGGCGCCTGAGAGATAGCCATGCTTCGGCATGGCCACGCTCCCGCCTGAAGGCGACCGGAGCGCGACATGAAGGTAGACCTGAGAGGACTGCTCGCCTATGGCACCCAGGCCCGCGCCCTCGCGAGGACCGGTCGCAAAATCGGCGTATGCAAGGCCTGAGGTTGAGATCATGGGTCATCCTCTCATCCTCATCGTCGAAGACGAGCCTGTGCTGCGCCAGTACACCGTGACAATGCTCGAGGAAGCGGGCTTCGACACACTCGAGGCCGACTCGGCGGAAGCCGTCGTCGCACCACTGGAAAGCAACTCCGACATCCATGCGCTCTTCATCGACATCGACCTGCCCGGTGGCACGGACGGCCTGCGCCTCGCCGCGGGCGCCGGAACGGAAAGGCCGGTCCGCTGATGCGCCATCTCGGGACACTTCGCGGCGGCGGCACACTCGAATGCAAGGACGAGATCCTGGGCCGTGTCGACTTCGAGTTTGACGGTTACGTCATGCGCCCGGGCGAGATCACCGCGTCGGGCGAGGTGCACGCCGACACCGACGTCCTGGTGGCGGCTTTCGGGCGCAGGGACGTCGTCCTGCGCACCGATGACGGTCGCGTGCTGCCGCTGCGTTTCAGCGGCAAGGCGTTACCACGCGCCAGCCGCATCGCGCACGCGGAGGTGCGGGAAGGCTTGCCCGAGGAGAAGGCGTGGCGGCGTTCAGGCCGTTGATCGCCGCGTCAGACCGGCGACAGGAGCCTGCACTGAGCAAGGACAGATCGGGCCTAGCCGCGGCGAGGCAAGTTGCGGGCGAACGTGGCGCGCCGCAGCGATTCGAAATGCGTGCGACCGTACCTTGTGAGGCCCATGCCGTCGCGGCAGGCGACAATCAGGCGAAGCGCCAGCAGCCGCTCGATATCGGCGCGACGCAGGGATCGCAATTCCGACTCGCCGAAAGCGACACGGCGCAGAGTGACCTCTTCGTCTTCGGTGAGCGTGAACGGTGACGTATCCTGTTTGGCATTTTCACCGGTCATCGCGACCTCAGCGGAAGAATATGATCGAGAGTCCCGCATCGCCTTCGGAGCGATGCGGGACGATCTTACCCGATCCGAGGATCAGTCGACGGCCTTGAGGTTGTCCGCGGACATCTTGCCGGTCCGGCGATCCGACACCAGGTCGAACTGGACCTTCTGGCCTTCAACCAGGCTACCGAGGCCTGCGCGCTCGACGGCGCTGATATGGACAAACGCGTCCTTGCCGCCATCGTCGGGCTGGATGAAGCCGAAGCCCTTGGTAGCGTTAAACCATTTCACGGTTCCCGTCGTCATGGGAGACCCTTTCACTCTAGATGTAGATGTGCGCACCCGCCCGCTGCCTTGGGCAGAGAGCCGGCTGTCGACTGCGCATTGATTTTCGAGAACAAATCGCTGGCCGGCACCTTCTGACAGGCGCGCGGTCAAATCATCAGTCCGTTTATCGACACGCCCGTATGGGCGCTTGTGGATGCCTTGGCAAGGACCTAAGGGGGCCCTCCAGACACGGCCTGCAATTTGTCGAGGCAAGTTTGTCGCGATACATTTGCCGCATGTCTGCATGCCTGCCGTCTGCCGAACGACCTCGCCGCCTTCATCGAGGTCACATGCGTGTCATGCGGGGCGCCGACACTTGCCGTCGATACGAGCCATCGACACGAGCCATCGATACGAACCATCGACATAGGGGGTCGGTCCATGAAGCCGGCTTGATCTGTGTTGTACTTGCTGTTTACCCAGTCACAAAGCGAGACCCATGAACCGTCCTCTCTTTTGGAAGCTCGCGTTGCCCGTGATGGCGACCGCGCTCTGTACCTCGGCCCTGGCCCAGCAACCGGCGACGCCGAAGGCCGCGCCGGCGCCCGCACAGGCACCGGCATCCGCGCAGGGGCCTGCGCTGCCCCTCGTGATGCTGCCGGAGAAGCCCGAGATCGATCCCAAGGCCATCGACATTCTCAAGGCCGCGAGCGCCAAGCTCGCCGCGGCGAAGACGATGACCTTCACCGCCATAGCCACCTACGAGAGTCCGGCGCGGACATTGATGCCGCTCGCCTACATGACGCTCTCGCAGGTCACGCTGGAGCGGCCGAACAAGCTCAAGGTCATCGTGCCCGGCGACGGCCCGCCCAGTGAATTCTACTATGACGGCAAGCAGATGATCGCCTACGCGCCGCAGGAGGATGTGGCGGCGGTTGCCGATGCACCTCCCACGATCGACGAGATGCTGAAGTTCGCCGACAAGACAGCGGCGATCTCCTTCCCGTTCGAGGACGCCATCATCTCCAACCCGGCCTCCGATCTCGTCGACCTGCAGCTCGCTTTCATCATCGGCCGCTCGGTGGTGGTTGGCGGCGTGACGACCGACATGATCGGCCTGGTCAACAACAAGGCGCAGGCCGAGATCTGGATCGGCGCCGACGACAAGCTGCCGCGCATGATCCGCGTCACCTACTTCAACGAGCCCGGCCAGTTCCGCCACGTCGTCGAGTTTTCCAACTGGAAGCTCGACCCGGTCCTGCCGCCGGGCACCTTCACGTCCGAGAAAGCGCTCAAGGCGAAGCGCATCAAATTCGCCAGCCCCGACAGCCCGCCGGTCAAGCCATGAAGAGCTCCAGTTCCCCCGCCCGTCCCCTGGTTGTCGCCCTCGCCGGCCTGGCGATGGGCACCCTCTCGATCACGCCGGCGTTCGCCTGGATGCATACCGGCCGCTACGGCACCGCCTCGGGCGGCGACGGTTCGTGGAGCGCGCATGGCTGGCGCGGCGGCTCGGCCTCGGGCGGCGGCGGCTCGTGGAGCGGGACCGGCTGGCGCGGCGGCACGGCTTCCGGTGGTGGTGGCGTCTGGCACGCGACGGGTGCCAATGGCGGCTCGGCGTGGGGCTATCACGGCAGCTACTATGGCGGCTATCACCCGCCGACCACCGTCAACTATTACGGCAGCAACTGCTACAACTGCGGCGGTTGGAACGCAGGCGCCGCCGCTGGAACCCTCGCCGCGGGTGCGGTGCTCGGCGCGACCGTCGCTGGCGCCGCCTATGCCGCCGGCGCCGCGAGCGCACAGGCACCGGCCATCGGCACGATCTACGGCACCCTACCCTCAGGCTGCGGCTATGTGCCGGAAGGCAGCGCTACCTACTACAACTGCGGCACCATGTGGCTGCAGCCCGCCTTCGGCGCCAACGGTGTCTACTACCGCGTCGTCGCCGCTCCCTAGATTTCCCCGCAAAGAGGGAGCCGGTGCCGCTCACCGAGGGGATGCGCCGTTAAATTGGGGGATTCTTTGGCGCTTCGGTGAACGACACCGTCAGGGAGATCTCGTCAGGTCTTCTTGACCGCGGACATGGTCCAGCTGCCGTCGAGGATCGATGGCGGGTTCTCGTCGGGCCAGTACATGCGCAGCATCAGGACGAACTTGCCGGCCGGCGCCGGCAGCCAGTTCGCTTCCTTGTCCGCGCCCGGCGACTGGTTCTGGATGTAGATGTCCGTCGAGCCGTCGGGATTGATCGTGAGCTTCTGGCGCGCGCTGATGGAGTAGCGGTTCAGGGGGTTGGCGACGAAGAAGTAGTGGGCATCGTACATCGTGATCGACCAGAACCCCTTGACCGGCGGCAAATGGCCCTTGGGAAAGCGGATCACGTATTTGTTCGCGCCGTTGTATTCGTCGCCGTCCGCATCCTTGAGGGACGTCGGATAGACGGCGTCCTGGATGCGGTTCGCGCCCAGGCCGATAGCCGTCACGAAGGCGCGGTTGAGGTAGTCCGTGCCATAGACGCCCGTGACGGAATCGAACATCCAGCCATGGGTGACCTTGACGGACTTGCCGATCTTGAACTGCAGCATGATGCGGTCGAAGGCGACCTCGGGGATACGCTTGGCGAAGTCCGCCCTGAGCTTTCCGGCATCGAAGTCCTTGCCGGGGACGAGGCCGATGGACGCGTAACGAGCCAGTTCAGCGGCATCGGCTTCGGCGGGCGGGTTGGCCTTCATGAGCTGGGCAAGCAGCGTGAAGTACTGGACGGCGTCCATGCCGTTCACTTGGTCCCGAACCGCCTTCTTCATGTCGAGGCCGGGATCGACCGTTCCGGCCGGCGGCGTGTAATCCTTTCCGTAGGCGCTGAGCGGCACCACCTTGCACTGGTCCTGGAGGGCATGGACGGCGGCGTAGTCTTCGGGCGTGCCGCTGCAATAGATGCGGCCGAGCAGCCAGACGAGGTTGGTCGGCGACTTGTACTCCGTCACGCCGGCCGGCAGCGTGCCGCTCCAGCCCGGGCCGGTGATCGCATAGGTCTGCGCACCGGTGCCCGTCGTCCGCGTGCCGGGTACCTGGAACACCGTCGTCCAGCCGTCGAGCATCGGGAACAGGTAGTAACGGCCCTTCATATCGGGAATGCTGAGAACCCACGGCTCCTTGCCGACGTCGATCCAGGCTGTCGTGTAGAGCGTATCCGCGTTGGGCGCGGTCACGTCGCGAAACGAGGCGTCGGGATACTGACGCGCCTTGACGAACTGGCCCATGGGACCACGGGTGCCCACCGGGGCCGCGACATTGGTCATGATCCGCCGGGTCATCTCCATCGTCACCAGCGGGTAACCGAAGATGTAGGCGTCGGTGGCGAGCCAGAAATCCTCGATCCCGTCGAGCGCGCCGGAGAAGAGACCTTCGTCGGCGCGCGCGGCGCCGAGTCCCGTCGAGGCGAGCACCGTGCCGAGGCCGGTTGTCAGGGCGAGACGGCGGGAGAATTTCATGGCGAACTTCCTTGCAGGCGAAGAGAGAGGGTCGACGCCCGAAATACGAGCAACGAACGCTGTGCGCAACGACGCGAATCTAGGGAGGCAGCGTTTCGGTCGCTTGACAGTTTGCGACAAACACCAGGGGATGCTCCGCCACATGCGTCTCGGCTTGTTGCGATCTGCCCTTCCCGTTGCGGGTCGATGACAAGCGAAACGGTCATCGGTATTTCAATCCACCGTCGCCCGGTCTAACAAGCTCGCGATGCCCAAAGATCCGGCGCGCCTTGCCCGAGCCGACACCTACGTCGTCCGGGCCGCGCTCTTCCAGGCCCTGCCCGAAACATTTTCGGCGTTCGGGCTGTCCATCGAGCCGCTGCTTCGAGAAGCCGGGCTGCCTCCCGACTCGTTGGACGACCCGGAGTACCCCATCCCCGTAAGATCGGCGGTCAAGCTCGTGGCGCTCGGCGCGGAGCGAACGGGACGGCCCGACTTCGGCCTGCTGGCGGGGCAAACCGTGCCGCTCGCCGCGCTCGGCCTGATCGGCATGCTGGCCGCGAACGCCGCCGATGTCGGCGCGGGCCTGCGCGGCCTGGTGATGACCCTGCACCTCAACGGACGTGCCATCGTGCCGGCCCTCGTCGTGCGTGACGACATGGCGAGTCTCAGCCTGGCACTCGCGACCACTCATCCCACCGGCATGCGCCAGGGGATCGACTTCGCCATGGCGGTCGCCGGCAACATCATGAAGACGCTGTGCGGTCCCGACTGGGCGCCGGCCGAAGTCCTGTTCTCCTACCGGCCGCCGGCCAACCAGAAATCCTACGCCCGCTTCTTCAAGGCACCACTGCAGTTCAACGCGGACCAGTCCGCGCTCGTCTTTCCCGCGACCTGGCTCTCCCGGCGCATCGCCGGCGCGGACGCACAGCGGCGCAAGGCGCTCCAGCAGGGCGTCGCCGCGGTCATGAGCGAGCAGCCGTTCGATATCCAGACGCGCACCCGCCGTGCCGTATTTACGGCAATCGTGCAGGACGACGTCACGGTCGAGAACGTGGCCGGGCTGCTCGGCATGCACCGCCGCACGCTCAACCGGCGGCTCGCCGAAAGCGACGCCACCTTCGCCGGCATCCTGAACGAGGTGCGCTTCGAGATCGCACGCCGGCTGATGTCCGACACCGCCCTGCCCCTGGTGGACATCGCCGCAACGCTGAACTACGCCGACGCGAGCGCCTTCACGCGGGCCTTCCGTTCGTGGTCGGGCATGACCCCGACGGACTGGCGCCGCAAAGGCTCGAGGCAACGGACATGAGCTGTGGCATATCCCCATGCTGATCGCCCAACTCTCCGATCCGCACGTCCGGCCCCGTAGCGTGCTGTACCAGGGGGTCGTCGATTCAAACGCCATGTTCGCCGCCGCCGTCGAGCAGGTGAACCGGCTCGATCCGCAGCCCGATGTCGTGCTGCTGACCGGCGATCTCGTCGACACGGGAAGCGACTCGGAATACGACATGCTACGTGCGCTGCTCGCGCCGCTCCGCGCGCCCTTCCTTGCCATCCCGGGCAATCACGACGAGCGGGAGGCCTTTCGCCGGACCTTCGCCGGCCAGGTCCCCGCCACCGGTCCGATCCACTATGTGGCCGACGAATTCGGTCCGCTGCGCATCGTGGCCATCGACGTCACGCTGCCGGGCCTTCATCACGGCGACTTCGACGAGAGCGCGGCGCGCTGGCTGGACGGCGTGCTCGCGAACGAGCCTACGCGGCCCACGCTCGTCATGATGCACCACCCGCCGTTCGAGATCTCCGTGCCCTATCTCGACGCCTATCTCTGCCGCAACGGCGATCGCCTGAAGGCGATCGTGGCCCGCCATCCCGCCGTGGAGCGCATCGTCTGCGGCCACGTCCATCGCCACATGCAGCTCCGCTTCGGCGGCACGCTCCTCTGCACCGCGCCCTCGACGACGACGGCCATCGCGCTGCAGCTCCGCGCCGACGCCAGCCCGCAATCGCATGTCGAGCCGCCGGCCTTCCTGCTGCATCACTGGCGGCCGGATGTCGGGCTGATCACGCACCTCGTTCCGATCGGCGCGTTCCCCGGCCCCTATCCCTTCGCCTAGAACGTGATCCTCATTGCGCCGTCTGCCTACGCAGCTCGGCGACGTCGTGCTCGGTGAGACCGGAGCCCTTGGCACCGAAGCGGGAGGTCACGTAGTTGGCGACGGCGGCGATCTCGGCGTCGGAATAGATGGCGCCGAACGCGGGCATCGAGAGCGCGCCGGGTGGCATCTCGCGCATCGTGCCGGAGATCACGATCTGCGCCACGTTGATCGCGCTGGGATCGTTGACCGCCCAGGCGCCGGTGAGCGTCGCCATGGGCGTGATCGGGCTCTCGCCGGTCCAGCCGTGACAGGAGGCGCAAGTCCCCTCGAAGATCTTCTTGCCCTGGGTCAGCAGGGGATTGCCGCCCTGCTTGTGCGAGGCCGGCGCCGCCGGTGCGGGTGTCGCCGGCAGGTCGGACGAGGGCACCGCCGGCACGCTCCGGAGATAGGCCACCATCGCGCGGATATCCTCGGGCGGCATGCGGCTGAAACTGTGATCCACCGCCTCGCCCATCGGCCCCGAAGCCGTGCCGTGGCCCGCGGCGTGGCCGGTCGAGAGATAGGAGACCAGCGCATCGTCGGTCCAACCGCCGACACCGGTGGTCTTGTCCGAGCTGATGTTGAAAGCGCGCCAGCCTGCGGTCAGGGCGCCCGCGAACTTGTCGCGGTTGTCGAGCGCGAAGCCGAGATTGCGCGGCGTGTGGCATTCGCCGCAATGGGCGAGCGCCTCGGCGAGATAGGCGCCGCGGTTCCATTCCGGGCTCTTGTCCGGACGCGGCTCGAAGCGCGTGTCGGGATTGAACACCGCCGACCAGAAGCTCATCAGCCAGCGCTGATCGAAGGGAAAGGCGAGCGTGTTCGCCGGCGGCGTCGCGTGCACCGGCGGCAGACTGAAGAGATAGGCCTTGATGGCGAGCGCATCGGCGTCGGTCAGGTACGTATAAGAAGTGAACGGCATCGCCGGATAGAGTCGCGCGCCGTCCCTGCGCACGCCGCGATGCAGCGCGGCCAGGAACTCTGCGTCGCTGTAGTTGCCGATGCCGGTCTCCTTGTCCGGCGTGATGTTGGTCGAATAGAGCGTGCCGAACGGGAGCGTGAAGGCGAAGCCGCCGGCATAGGCCTGGCCGCCCTTGGCGGTGTGGCAGACCATGCAGTCCGCCGCCTTGGCGAGATATTCGCCGCGCTCGACGGCGCTCGCCTTGGCGAGCGACGCGGGCACGCCCGTCGGGTTGGCGCCTTTGTAGTCAGCAAGCGCGACCGTCGATCCGCCGGCGAAATCCATCGGCCCGGGACCGCGCACCCACCACACCACGCCCGCCGCGATGACGGCGAGGACGACGATGCCGGCGAGCAGCCGGCGTCCCGCGCGGCTCACGACTTCTTCTCCGTGCGCAGCAGGTCGCGGTCGATGGGCAGGCGGCGCAGCGCCACGCCCGTTGCCGCATAGATCGCGTTGCGCAGCGCGGGCGGCCCCGCTGTCGTGCCGGTTTCGCCGATGCCGCCGGGCGCCTCGCCGCTCTTGATGAGATGCACCTCGATCGGCGGCACCTCGTCGATGCGCAGCATGCGGTAGTCGTGGAAGTTCGACTGCTGGACTCGGCCCTTGTCGATCGTGACCTCGCCGTAGAGCGCGGCGGTCAGGCCGAAGATCAGCCCGCCCTGGAGCTGGGCCACGATCGTATCGGGATTGACCGCGATGCCGGAATCGACGGCCGAGGTGATCCGCCGCAACTTGATCTCGCCCTGCCCGTCGACTTCGGCCTCGACCACGGTGGCGATGAAGCTGCCGAAGGACGGCTGGACGCAGACGCCGCGGCCGACCCGCGACGGCAACGGCTTGCCCCAATCGGACTTTTGCGCCACGAGATCGAGCGCCGCACGCAATCGCGGCGTTTTGCCCAGCATGTCGCGGCGGAAGGCGACCGGATCCTTGCCGGCCTTGCGCGCCAACTCGTCCATGAAGCTCTCGATGGCGAAGACGTTGTTGTTGGGCCCGACGCCGCGCCAAAAGCCGGTCGGCACCGCCGGCGGCTCGGCCCGCACGTATTCGACACGGAAGTTCGGGATGTCGTAGGGCATGTCGACCGCACTATCGACGGCATCGATGTCGACGCCGTTCTGGAAGGCGGGCGGCAACCAGCGTGCGATGACCGCCGATCCGCTCACGCGATATTTCCAGCCGGCGATCTTGCCGCCCGACAGGCTGGCGGAGATCACGTCGCGATAGACCGGACGATAGACGTCGTGCCGCATGTCCTCCTCGCGGGTCCACACGACCTTGACGGGACCGTCGACCTGCCTGGCGATGCGCACGGCGGTAACGACCATGTCGGGCTCGAGCTTGCGGCCGAAGCCGCCGCCCAGCACGTGATTGTTCAACGTCACCCTCTCGACCGGCAGGCCCGCGGCCTTCGCTGCTTCCGACTGCACGCGCGCCTGGATCTGCGTGCCGATCCAGAGCTCGCAGGAGTCGGGCGTGAGACGGACTGTGCAGTTGAGCGGCTCCATCGTCGCATGGGCGAGGAACGGCAGTTCGTACGCCGCCTCGATCACGTCGCCCGCCGCCAGGCCCTTGGCGATGTCGCCGGTCTGCTTTGCAACGACGCCGTCCTTGGCGCTCGCCGCGCGCAGTTCGTCCCAGACCTGCCTGGAATTCACGGTGGCGTTCGCGCCCTCGTCCCAGGTGACCTTGAGTGCGTCGAGCCCCTTCTTCGCCGCCCACATGTGATCGCCGACCACGGCGACCAGATCGTCGAGCACGACCACCTTCTGCATGCCCGGGATCTTGCGGGCGGCGCTGTCGTCGACCTTGCCGACCTTGCCGCCGAACACCGGGCAGGCCCGGAGCGTCGCGAACTTCATCCCCGGCAGCATCGTGTCGATGCCGTAGATGGCCTTGCCGTTTGTCTTGTCCGGCGTGTCGAGGCGCCTAAGCGGCTTGCCGATCAGGACGAAGTCCTTGGGCTCCTTGAGCGTCGGCTCCTGCGGCGGCGTCTGGCGGCTCGCCGCCTCGGCGAGCGCGCCGTAGGAAAGCGCGCGTCCGCTCGCGGCATGACGGACCTCGCCGTTGCTCGTGCTGCAGCTCGCCGGCTCGACCTGCCATTGGGCCGCCGCGGCCTGCATCAGCATCGCGCGCGCCGTGGCGCCGGCCTTGCGCAACGGCATCCAGAAGGCTCGCACCGAGGTGGAGCCGCCGGTCGCCTGGATGCCCAAGAGCGGATTGCCGTAGAGCTTGTCGCTCGGCGGCGAATGCATCAGCGACACGTGCGCATAGTCGCCATCGAGCTCCTCGGCGAGGATCATCGCGATGGCGGTGTAGATGCCCTGCCCCATCTCGACCTGGGGCATGATCAGGGTGGTCTTGCCGGCAACATCGATGCGGATGAAGGCGTTGGGTGCGAAAGCGGCGCCATCGGCGTCCGGCTTCTGCTCGCCGCGATCGACGGCGCGCACTGGCATGTGGAAGCCGAGCAGCACGGCGCCAGTGAGGCCGCCGGCCAGAAGATTGCGACGCTTCATCGGTTGACGGTCGGTCGTCGTCATGTCGCGCCCTCCATCAGCTTTCGGCCGCGCGCTTGATCGCGGCGCGGATGCGGACGTAGGTGCCGCAGCGGCAGATGTTGCCCGCCATGGCCGCATCGATGTCGGAATCGTCGGGCTTGGGCGTCGCCACGAGCAACGCCGCCGCCGACATGATCTGGCCGGACTGGCAGTAACCGCACTGGATGACCTCGAGATCGAGCCAGGCCTTCTGGACCTTCTCGCCGGCCGGCGTCGCGCCCACACCTTCGATGGTGGTGACCGCGCGGTTTTGTACTGCGCTAACCGGCAGCACGCAGGAGCGCACCGGCTTGCCGTCGAGATGGACGGTGCAGGCGCCGCACTGCGCGATGCCGCAGCCATACTTGGTGCCGGTCATGCCCAGCACGTCGCGCAGCACCCAAAGGAGAGGCGTATCGTCCGGCGCTTCGAAGCTCTTCTGCTCACCGTTGATCTTCAACGTTGCCATGGGCGCCTCCGTCCGGTGGCGGAAAGTATCCGGCGTTATCCCTGAAAGATCAAACGGCCCGCCCCTATACCTTGGTACCCTTCCGACGTCGTTACGGAAGCCGTTGGTGCGTTTCCTTGTCGAAGCCGTTCACCCAGTCGGTCTCGTCGAGGGTCACCTCCTTGATGTGCCAGCGTTCCGGATGGTCGCGAAAGCCCGGCAGGTCGCGATAGCGCTCGATGGCCTCCTCCGCTTTCTTCCGGGTCGAATAGACTCCGACAGATTTGTAGTCCTGGAAGCCATCCGGCTTTTTCTCCTCCAGATGCACGACATTGTAGACGACAGTCATTTCGAGTCCTCTTCCTCCCAGGGAGTGTCGCCGGGCAACGCCGTGAAGAAGCCGGTTGTCCAGGCGGAGTCGCGATCCAGTACCGAGGCGCCGATGTACCAGCGTTCCGGATAGTCCCGGAATCCCGGCTTGTCGCGCAGCCGTTCCATGGCCGCACGCGCGCGTTCCTCGGTCGAATAGCGGCCGATGATCTTCTCCTGATCGTCATCCTCACTGGTATGCTGATCGTAGTGCATGACGGTCCATATCTTGGTCACGAGGGCCTCCTTCGCCGCGCAAGATAAACAGAGGGAACAAGCCGATCCACAATCGGCGGTAGCAAATGTCGGGAAAGGCAACCCGCCATCACGCGATCCTTTCTCCTCCCGGGATGTCGCCCGGCTCATCATATGAGGGCGGCAGGCTCTTCCTGGGCGAAGGATCCTGGAAATGCCGATCGTAGTACTTCTGCAGCTTGCGGAACTCCTTCATGCGGTCCGGGTCACTCCGCCATCGGCCTTCGCCCCATTGCTTGTCCATCACGCGCTCGGCCGCCGCTTCGCCCTTTTCGCCGACAAAGGGTCGTATCCCTTTTCCAAAACTCGGAGTGTCCGTGGCTCCTTCCTTGCCGCTCAGTCCCGGCACCGGCACCTTGAGTTGCCTCGGCACTTCCGGAATGACCGGAGGTCGGGCGAAGAAAGAGGGCGGAATCGATTGAGCGAACTGGTCGTCCAGCGGGCTTTCTGCGACGCTGAACGAAGGACCAGCGTTTCGAACCAGGACAGCATCGACGGCGCGCTGATCGTTCGGCGATAGCTGCGTCCACACGGCGAGCGGCGGCCGCTCGGTCTGGCCGGGTTGGGCGAGCCAGTCGGCGACTTTGGCGTCGAGATCGGCCTTGCGCCGTACGACGGCGCGCTTGGCGGTGCCGAAGCGGACATCGATGAAGTGCTTGTTCGTTGCCTGCTGATTCGGGTCGTCCACGAAGTCGGCGGCATTCCGCGAAGTTGCGGCTTGATGCGCGGCGTCGATCGCGGCGAGCGCCCGTTCGGCATCCAGCGGTTCGGCCGGATTGGGCACCGGGAGCGGCAGCCCCGATGTGTAGGTTTGCCCGGTTAAATGTTTTTGCGCCGCTGCAATCTGATTGGCGACGATGGCGTTGTCCGCAGGCGACAAGGCATCGGTGGCCTGCTGGTGGAGCGTGCCCGCCGCGCCGGCATCGTCGCGGGCCAGAGCACTCTCGATGGCGTTGCGCCAGATCGACGAGATGGCAGCCTGGGCTGTCGCATCGGGATCGCCGTCGGTGGCGCGAGCATGCACGCGAGCGGCGCCGTCGGCCATGTCGGCATAGAGCGCGACCGAGTCGGGATCGTTGTAGTCGAGGCCGGCCTGCTTGGTGAGGAGATCGACGCGATTCCGGGCAGTCGCCGCCCGGTAGGCCAGCGCCTCGCGTCTGGTATGGCGTAAGACGCTCTCACGCGTGAAGACCATGTGACTGTCGAGCGCCGAGCCGAGCCGCTGGCGAATGCCGGGTGTCAGTGCAGCGTCGAAGATTTCCTGCCGCAAGCGCTGCAGGCGATCGAGGATCCCGGGCGTGGCCGCCAGAGCGTCCTCGCCCTGCTTGCCGTAGAAGGCGTCGGGGTCGGTGTAGAGGAGCTGCTGTTGCCGCTTGATGAAGTCGTTGTTCAGCGCCTCGGCCTGCGTAGCATCGGCGAGATCGGATGCGGTTGGGGCGGCATCGAGGGCAACATTGGAATCGTCGGCCATGCGCGCGAAGCTACGGCCGCTTCGGCGCCAGCCCGGGGTTTGATCAATGGATCACGTCAATCCGACGCCATCACCTCGAACAGCGCCGACAGGAACCGCTGGTCCTGGTTGCGGCGCGTCTCGGCGTCCTGCGGCGCCCACACCGCCCATTTGACGACGACGGCGTCCTCCGCCGGATTCACCAGGATGATCTGGCCGGCATTGCCCAGCGCATAGAAGATGCCGGCGCGGCCGCGCAACGGCGCCGCGGCGGTCGCGCCGATCTTCGTCGAGCCGATGCCATTATGCTCCTGCAGCCACCACTGGAATCCGTAGGGACTGCTGGCGGCGAGAGAGGCTTGCGAGGGCATGAGCGATTCCCGCATCCAGTCGTCGGCCAGGAGCAGCGTACCGTCCGGCGTACGGCCGCCGCCCAGCACGAACAGGCCGATGCGGCCATAGTCGCGCAAAGTCGCGCCGAAGCCCGAGGCGGTGAAGGCGCTGCCGCCCTCGGCTTCGAGGTTCCAGAAGGCGTCGCCCCCGAAGCCCGCCGTGCGCCACAGCTTGCGTTCGAGATAGTCGGGCGCGATCGCGCCGATAGCCCGCTCCAGCACCAGGCCGTTCATGACCGAATCGGCGCTCGAATAGTTGAACACCGCGCCGGGCGCCTGCTTCCGGCGATCCCTGCGCGAGGCGAGCTTCGTCAGGAAGTCGAGGAAGGCGCCCTTCCGGCCGTTGACGGTACAGGCCTGGAGATCGAACACGTCGCTCGTCGGATCGGTGATGTCCTCGGTGTAGGGCACGCCCGACGTCATCTGCAGGCAATGGCTGAGCGCGACCCCGTCGTAGAACGTGCCCTTCAGCTCCGGCAGATACCGCACGATCGGATCGTCGGCTGAGCCGACAGAGCCGTCGCGCACGGCCATGCCGATCAGCAACGAGGTGATCGACTTCGCCATCGAGCGCGAGGCCCAGCGCGTGGTCTCGTCGTTGCCGCGCGTATAGCGCTCGAGGACGATCTTCCCGTGCTTGATGGCGAGCAGCGAAGTGACCTCAGCCGCCTGCATGTAGGAAGCGACATCGGCGCCGCGCTTGGCGAGCTCTTCGGCCACCTTCTTTTCGTCCTGCCGGGGCAATGCGCGCACCGGCGCCTCGGCTTTGATCACGCGAGCGGGGAACAAGTGATGCATGTTGCGATGCGCCACCAGCTTCTGTTCGTCGTTCCAGGAAAACTGGTCGGCAGGCCGGGGCATCGCCGCCCGATCGGCGGGCGATGGAGCGGGCAAACGCGTGGGCTGGGTCATCGCCATTCTCTCGTTGTCGCTTCGGAAGTGCCATGCAACATGGCCTATCCTTTCCCTCTACAGGTAGCGACAAATGCCGCAGTCCAGAATTCGGCGGGCCCTGACACGACGCAAATTGATCGCGCTGGCGAGCGCGGCGCCCGCCTTGATTCGAGCAACGGCCTCTCGCGCTGCGGACAAGACGCTGAAGATCGTGCTGTCGAGCGACCTCAAGGGCATCGATCCGGTGTTCAACACCGCGACCTTCACGACCTATCACGGCTTCCTAGTCTACGATCAGCTCTTCGCGCTCGATTCGCAGGGCAAGGCGAAGCCGCAGATGGTCGAGAGCTACGACGTCTCCCGCGACCACAGGAGCTACACCTTCCGCCTGCGCAAGGGCCTGCAGTTCCATGACGGCAGCCCGGTGCGCGCGCAGGACGCCGTCGCCTCGATCCTGCGCTGGAAGGAGCGCGACATCGTCGGCAAGGCGCTGTTCGCCGCCGGTGCCGAGCTCGCGGCCAAGGACGACACGACCTTCACGCTCACGATCACCCGGCCCTTCGGCCTGGTGCCGGAGGCGCTGGCCAAGCCGACGGCCAATGCGCTCTTCGTCGTGCCCGAGGCGGTGGCGAAGACGCCGGCGACGGTCCAGATCACCAGCGCCGTCGGATCGGGCCCGTTCATCTTCGCCCAGGACGAATGGCGGCCGGGCGACAAGGCCGTCTATCGGCGCAATCCGCACTACCAGCCGCGCGACGACAAGATGGACGGGCTGGCCGGCGGCAAGATCGCCAAGGTGGACCGGATCGAATGGCTCGCCATGCCCGACGCCAACACCGCCGTCTCCGCGCTGACCGCGGGCGAGATCGACTATCTCCAGCAGCCGGCGATGGACACCTATCCCGTGCTGGAGGCGACGAAGGATGTGCGTCTCGTGTTCGTCGATACCAAGGGCTACATGCTCTGGATCCGGCCCAATCACCTGCAGCCACCGTTCGACAATCCCAAGGCGCGGCAGGCGCTGCTGCATTGCGTCGACCAGGCCGCCGACATGCAGGCGATCGGCGCGCCCACCGAAAACTACCGGCCGTTCTGCGGCGCGTATTTCATGTGCGGCACGCCGCAGGAAAGCGCCGCCGGCAGCGCGGGCTTCGAGAAGCCGGACTTCGCCAAGGCGAAAGCGCTGCTGAAGGAAGCGGGCTACGACGGCAAGCCGGTCGTGTTCATGCAGCCCGCCGATCTACCCACCACCAACGCCGCGACGATGGTCGTGGCCGACAACATGCGGAAGGGCGGCTTCACGGTCCGGATCGACACGATGGACTGGGGCACGATGGCTCAGCGGCGCAACAAGAAGGACCTGGTCGACAAAGGCGGCTGGAACCTCTTCATCACCACCGCCACGACCTTCGATGCCTCGACGCCGCTCACCAACGTCTATCTTGCCAGTCCCTGCCCCAACGATGTCGCCGGCTTCTCCTGCGACGCCGAGCTCGAGCAGCTGCGCAAGAGCTGGTGGCAGAGCGACGATGCCGAGACACGCAAGAAGCTCGTCGACCAGATCCAGCAACGCGCCTACGAGACCGTGCCTTACGTGAACGGCGGCCAGTGGAAGCAGTACACCGCGATCCGCTCGACCCTCTCGGGCGTCGAAGCGACGACGGTTCCCGTGTTCTGGAACATCGCGAAGGGCGCATGACGGCCATGGACACCACGCGTGAGAGCGACGACGCCCTGGAGGCCGGGCCCTGGAAGCGCAATCTCATCGTCTGCGTCTTCGGCTCCTTCACAACGATCGTGGCGATGACGCTCCTGCTGCCGTTCCTGCCAATCTATGTCGAGCAGCTCGGCATCACGGAGCATGCCGCGATCGTGCAATGGTCCGGCATCGCCTATGGCGCGACCTTCTTCACCGCCGCCCTGACCGCGCCCCTGTGGGGCCGGCTGGGCGATCGCTACGGCCGCAAGCTCATGCTGATCCGGGCGAGCCTCGGCATGGCCGTCGCCATGTCGCTGATCGGCATGGCCGACAATGTCTGGCACCTGGTGGCGCTGCGGCTGCTCGCCGGCCTTCTGGGCGGCTATGCGTCGGGATCCACCGTTCTCGTCGCGACCCAGACGCCGAAAGCCCGCACCGGCTGGGCGCTCGGCGTGATTTCCTCGGGCATCATGGCCGGCAGCCTGGCCGGCCCGTTGATCGGTGGCGTGCTGCCGCCTCTGATCGGCATCCGCATGACTTTCCTCCTGGCCGGCGGCGTGATCTTCATCACCTTCCTCGGCACGACCTTCCTGATCCGCGAAGAGGCGCGGCCGGCGAAGGCGCGCGCTCAAAAAGCACGGGGCGGCTGGCCGCTCATCCCCGACAAGCGGCCGGTCGTCGCCATGCTCGCCACCGGCCTGCTGTTGATGGTCGCCAACATGTCGATCGAGCCGATCATCACCGTCTATGTCGCCCAGCTCGTCGACGCCTCACGGGTGACGTTCGTGGCCGGCCTCGTCATGTCGGCGGCCGCGCTGGGCGCCATCCTGTCGTCGTCGCATCTCGGCAAGCTCGCCGATCGCGTCGGCCACTGGCGCATCATCAATATCTGCCTCGCCGTGGCCGCGCTCCTGCTGATCCCGCAGGCCTTCGTCACCAGCGGCTGGCAGCTCATCGCCCTGCGCTTCCTCATGGGACTGGCGCTCGGCGGCCTGCTGCCCTGCATCGCGAGCGTCATCCGCCACAACGTGCCGGAGATCGTCGCCGGCGGCATCCTCGGCTATTCCGTATCGGCCCAGTATGCCGGCCAAGTGATCGGGCCGCTGGCCGGCGGCTTCGTCGGCGGCCATATCGGCATGCGCGCCGTCTTTCTCGGCACGGCGGTCCTGATGGCCGCGGGCGCGATCGGCAATTTCATCGTCGAGAAGGGGCGAGGCCCTGCAGAGGCAAGACTTCCTTAGTGCTAGAACCCGCACCTTGGACAAGAGAGGAGCCGATCCATGAAAGCCGTCTACATCCAGAAATTCGACGGCCCGCAGGGGCTGACCTATGGCGATCTGCCCGATCCCGTGCCGGGTCAGGGGCAAGTGCTGGTCGATGTCCATGCCGCGAGCATCAACGCCGCCGACTGGAAGGTCACGCAGGGTGAGTACAAGCAGACGAGCTTTCCCCTGATCATCGGCCGCGACTTCTCCGGCGTCGTCGGCGCGGTCGGATCGGGTGTGAGCGATTTGAAAGTCGGCGACGAGGTGTTCGGCGTGCTCGAAGGCGGCCGCGACGGCACCTACTGCGAGAAGCTCACCGTCGGTGCCGCGATCATCGCGAAGAAGCCCGCGAGCATGGGCCATGTCGAGGCGGCGGCGCTCGCGCTGACCGGCCTCACCGCGCTCTGCGCCATCGAGGATTGCCTCAAGCTCAAATCGGGCGAAACGATCCTGATTCAGGGCGGCGCGGGCGGCGTGGCGAGCTTCGCCATCCAGGTCGCCAAGCACATCGGCGCCAGAGTGATCACGACGGCGAGCGCGGGCAACGCCAGTTATCTCAAGGAACTCGGCGCCGATCAGGTCATCGACTACAAGACCACCGATTTCACGGAAGTGCTGAGCAATCTTGACGCCGTCTTCGACACGGTGGGGGACGACGTGGCGACACGTTCGTTCCAGGTGGTGAAGTTGGGCGGACGCGCCGCTTTCATCGCCTCGGGCGCGAAAGCGCCGCCGTCGCCACGCCCCGAGGTGGCCTCGCTCCGCCCTGCGGTCGGCCGCGACCGCCCGCATCTCGAGCGCATCTTGGAACTGCGCAAGTCGGGCGTGGTGCGTGCGCCACATGTGACGCTGTTCGACCTCGCGAAGGCACGCGATGCGCTCACCGTCAGCGCTGCCCGCCACCTCAAAGGCAAGCTGGTGTTGAAGGTGCGGTAGCGTTTGCAACCGATCTGGAATGTCAAAAGACTGAAATAATGGCGTAAATCGTCGGGAAATCCGCCCCGGCGCCGACGGCGATTTACCCGTCAAAAGTGCCTTTTATGATGAAACTGCAGAAAGTTTTGTTCAGTCTCCGTGAAGTCAAAAAAATGTACTTTTGTAACTTAGCGCACATATCGGTCGGAATGTCGCAGGCATATTGTGCGTCAGGGCCCGGCTAACAACTTTCTCTTCCCGGGCAGTGAGGGGGTAAATGTCATGATGACTCTCAATCGTCGCTCGGCATTGGCGTTACTGGGAGCGGCGGGCTCGTCTGCTCTTGCGGTCGCACCGTTCCCGGCCTTTGCCGAAGAAGACCTCTTCGTGCCGACGCGCTATGAGAACTTCAAGCGTGGCACCATTCACAGCCTCGATCCGTCGACCCGCGGCCTTGTCGTCGTGTGGCCGGATGAAGGCCGCGTGAAGATGAAGGCGTCCGACCTCGTCGTGAAGACCACCAGCGGTTACGCCGGCAACGCCTATTCCGAGCTCAAGGAAGGCCAGACCGTCGACATTCACTGGTACGACTATCTCGACTTCCTGGTCGCCAAGACGACGCCTGAGTCGACGGCGCATGCCAAGGCGATGGTCGCATCGGGCGCGCGCGTCGAGAGCATTCCAAACTCCGTGAGCGCGATCCGCCTGTTCACCATGTCCGGCATGGTCACCAAGGTCGATCTCGAGCACAACATCGTCTACATCATCAACGCCTCGGGCGGCGAGCCGGACAAGCCGGCGCCTGATTCCGGCGAGGTGATCCAGATGCCGCAGATCAAGACCGAAGCGGGTGTTGCAGCGCTCCGGCAGTTGAAGCCCGGCGACCAAGTGACTCTGGTCTACAGCGTGCAGACGGCGGTCAAGGTCGCCATCATCCGCTAAGAAACGCGCCCCCAAAGAACCACGGACGGCGGGATCGAAAGATCCCGCCGTTTTCGTTTATGCTCCGGGGCATGAACGCACCCGCGCCCGGCTCCACGGCCATCCCAGATTCCCCGCTTTTCACCGGCCAGTTCCAGGTGAATGGCGCGACGCGCCTCTATGGCACGATCGGCGATCCGATCCGGCAGCTGCGCGCCACACAGGTCATGAGCCAGGTCTTCGCCGCCGTCGGCACCAATGCCGTGTGGCTGCCCTTCGAGGGCGGACCGACGCTGCTTCCGGTGATGCTGAAAGCCCTCAGCGAGATGCGCAACCTGGGCGGCTTCACGGTCACCATTCCACACAAGACGGCGATCCTGCCGCTGCTCGGCCGCGCGACCAGGCGAGCCCAGGCGTCGGGCAGCGTCAATCTCGTGAAGCGCGACGCCGACGGTACGCTGGCGGGCGACATCGTCGATGGCGTGGGCTTCGTGCGCGGCCTCGAAGGCCAGGGCCACAAAGTGAAAGGCGCCAGCGTCTGGCTGGTGGGCCTGGGCGGCGCGGGCGGCGCGATCGCGGCGGCGCTGTGCGAAGCGGGCGTGGGCCGCCTGCTGGTCAGCGAGCTCGACCAGGTGCGCGCCGATGCCGCGCTCGATCGCCTGTCGCGCTTCTATCCCGAGATCCCGGTGGCCGCGGCGGCGATGCCGCCCAAGGGCATCCACTACGCGGTCAACGCCACGCCGCTGGGCTTGCGGCCCGGCGATCCGATGTCCTTCGATCCCGTGACGCTCGACCAGGACACGATCGTCTGCGAGGTGATCATGAGCCCGGTCGAGACGGCGCTGCTGCAGCGCGCCCGCACGCACGGGCGGCGCATCCATCACGGCCGCCACATGCTCGACCATCAGGCGCCGCTCTATCTCGAATGGTTCGGCATCGACGCCAAGGGCATCGACATCGTGCGGCTCGCGAGATCCATCGTATGAAGACGGCGCTCGTCACCGGTGCCACCGATGGCGTCGGCCGGGTCGTCGCCCGGCGGCTCGGCAAGGACGGTTGGCGCGTGATCGCGCACGGCCGCAATCGCGAGCGCGGCGAGGCGCTCGTGAAGGAGATCGAGCACGCGGACGGCACGGCCACGTTCCTGCAGGCCGATCTGTCGTCGCTCGACGAAGTGCGCGGACTGGCGACGGCGGTGAAATCCGAGACCCATCGTCTCGAGCTGCTGATCAACAATGCCGGCATCGGCACCGTGGGCGACGCGCCGGGCCGGCACACCAGCAAGGACGGGCACGAGCTGCGCTTCGCCGTGAACTATCTCGCGGGCTTCCTGCTCACCCATCTGCTGCTGCCGCTGGTGAAGGCTGCCGCACCATCGCGCATCGTGAATGTCGCCTCGGCCGGTCAGCAGGCCATCGACTTCTCCGACGTGATGCTGGAGCGGCACTACTCGGGCGCCGCGGCCTACCGCCAGAGCAAGCTGGCGCAGATCCTGTTCACGGTCGACCTTGCCGAGGAACTCAAGGGCAGCGGTGTGATCGTGAACGCGCTGCATCCGTCGACCTTCATGAACACCACCATGGTGCGCCAGTCGGGTACCACGCCGGTCAGCAAGGTCGAGACCGGCGCCGAGGCGATCCTGCAGCTCGCGGTGTCGCCGACGATCGAGGGCAAGAGCGGCCTCTACTTCAACGTCATGAACGAGGCCCGCGCGGACGCGCAGGCCTACGATGCCAAGGCGCGCAAGCAACTGCGCGATCTCAGCATCAGGCTGACGGGTCTCTAGAGCGTCAGCCCGCCGTTGACGTGGATGGTCTGGCCGGTGACATAGCTTGCCGCCGGCGAGCACAGGAAGGCGATGACATTCGCCACCTCGGCGGTAGTGCCATAGCGGCCCATCGGGATCGATTCGCTCACCTTGGCCATGTGCTCGCGCGGCACGGCGGCGTGGGCATCGGCATCCTTCTCGATGAAACCCGGCGCCACGCAGTTCACCGTGACGCCCGAGGAAGCGAGATCGGCCGCCAAAGCGCGCGACAGCGCCTCGACACCGGCCTTGGCCGCGGCCGAGACGGGAAAGCTCATGATGCCGCGGGCGAAGGCGTGCGCCACGAAGGACGACACGCCGATCAGCCGTCCTTCCCTGCCCGCTTTCACCAGCCACGGCTTGGCCGCTGTCGCCAATTCGAAGAAAGCGGAGGTCATCGACGCGATCGAGGCATCCCAGGCCGCACGATCGACTTCGCCCACCGGCCGCCGGTCGGCGAAGCCCGCGTTGCTCACCACGACGTCGAGCCGGCCGAAGCGGCGCGTCGCCTCCTCCACCAGATGGGTCGCCGTGCCGGCGACGGCGAGATCGCCGTCGAGCACCAGGGTTTCCGCGCCCGACGACGACGCCGTCTGCGCGACGCGCTCGGCGCCCGCGCGATTCTTGCGGGCATGCAGGACCAGCACCGTATCAGACGTCGCCAGGGCCCGCGCCGTCGCGGCGCCGATGCCCGATGAGGCGCCGGTGATCAGGCAGACACGCATGCTGGAACTCCCCTCGATCGTTCGGAGGGATACTATCATCTGGGCGCGTCTTGTGCCCATTCGGCGAGGCGCGCGTGAGCGGCCCGGCATTCGGCTCCGGCTTCGATCGCGTCGGAGATCCACCGCGCCTGCTCGGCGTCGTTCAGGAATACCGTCGGCAGGAGTGGTTCCGGCGGACAGGGCGCGACCAGCTCAATGGGAACCTGCCGGTTGACCAGGACCGGACGCGCCGGCGTTTCCCCGCAAGCCGTCAAACAGAGCGCGCATGGCAGGGCTTGCAGCGCAGACATCCGTCGCCGGCGCGGCCGCGATCGCGATGTCACGGGCATTGGCATCCTCCTTCAATTGGGCCACTTCGGCGGCGTGCGTGGCCTCGAGCTGCTGTGTCTTTGCCGCATCGGCGGCCATGGCGTCGGCAACGGCTTTCTCTGCCGTGGCCTGATCGGCAGCACGCGCGGCCTTCTCGCCCTGGTCGTTCGCGTCCATGAGCAGCCCGAAGCCGATCGCCAGAACGGCGATGGCCCACGGAGCGAGGCGCAGGATCGTCAGCAGATCCATCAGTGCGGGACGTGCACGATCACATAGCCGATGCCGGCGAGCGCCAGCAACCCGGCGAGGCCGCCCAGCAGCCACCACTTGGTGTCGGGATCGGTCTCCATCTTGGTCACGCCGTTCGCGACAGCCTGCGCGCCGTTCATGACGTCGAGCGTGCCATGAGCGAGGGCGGCTTGCGCCTCGGCCTTGAGGCGCGCCGCGGCGGCATTGGCGAGGCCGGTCGTGGCGGTTGCCTCTGCGGTCTTCGCCGTCGCGAGGTCGGCGTCGGCCTGGTCGGCGAAGGCCTTGAGGGCCTGCAAGGGGATGGTGATATCAGCCATGAGCGTCTCCTATGCTGCGGTTTCGAACTGCTCGAAGAAGTCGGGATTGGCGGCACTCGCCCAGTCGTCGCGATTGAGCCAGCCCTGCAGGAACTGCCGGTCGCCCGGCACGATGTCGGCGAGGTGCCGGTAGAATCTGGCCCGCATGTCGTGGATCGCCGCCGTCGCGGCCTCGGAGCCGAGCTTCACGAGCCAGTCGTTGAAGGCTCTTGCCGTCACCTCGCCGATGACGCCGTCGGGCCGCACCGCGACCAGCCGCTGCAGCGACAGCGCCGCCTGCGCCGGTCCCGCGCCCCAGCCGAAATCGAGCAGCGCTGCCGCCGCCGGTCCCCAAGCGAGAAGATCGAAGCGCGGCGCCTTGTAGTAGTTGGCGAAACCGATGGCCGCCGCTTCGTCGAGCGTGACGGCTTTCATGGCATCGGCCGTGAGCGACGAGGGCGCAACGCCACGATAGGCGGCGAGCGCCGCGGGCGTGACGCCGCGCATGGTGCCGACGTCTCGGCGTGTACCGTCGGGCAAGGTGACCCAGTTGCCCGCGTCGTCGGTGTAGGCCTGGTAGCCGCCCTCCCACTTGCCGATCACCAGTTTCAGGAAATCGAGCGGCGCGATCATCGACGGCCGGCACCTGGATACGGCTTGCCGACGTCGGCGAGCGTTTCGTTCGGAGCGGCCGGCATCGGCGAGTCGAGCTTGGCTGTCAGTGCGTCGATCGCCGCGCGCCGTCGCCGTTCGGCTTCACGCGCGCTCTCCTCGAGCGCGGCCTCGGGCATGAAGCAAGGTAACGGTCGGTTCATTTGATACGGTCTCCGATGCGCTCGATCACGTTTGTGAGCGCGTTGTCGCTCTCGATCTTCTTCGCCATCAGATCGGCATAGCGGTCGGCGCAGGCCTTCACGTCGGCCATGTGCGCGGCGACAAGGTCATTGATATGGCGCCATTGGAAGACCACGACGATACCGAGTGCCAGCACCACCGACCCCAGGATGCCGTACTGCGCCCACGGCGCGACAATGGCGTTGGTCGCGGCATCCATCAGCCCGGCTCTTGCGGCTGCGTCATGAGATCGGCGACGTTCGCCTGGTCGACCGTCGGACAGGTGGAAAGAAAGGGCCACTGCGCGGCGTATCTTCCATCCGGATCGCTCAGCACTCCGATGCCGAGATAGTGTGTGTAGGCTGTCTCGTAGGGCGCAATGAACGCCACCGGGTCGAGAGCATGCGCGACGCCGTCATAGGGCGTCGGAGTCATCACTTCGGCCGCTTGCGAGCCGGTCAACAGGATCAGCGTGGTCATGACGACACCGCCCCGACCGCGAGCAGATAGGCATGGATCAGGTTGTAGAAGGTCGCGTTATGTACCCCTGCGGCGCCAATAAACAACATGGCGACTTGTCCAGTATAGAACTCGGCGGTTGTGCCGTTGCTGTTGGAGGCCAAGCCGTAAATATTCAGGTTCGAGAGAGAGCCCGCGAACGTCGTGGGTGTGAAGGTTTCCGTCAGAACACCGTTTTTATTGAATCCGCACACCGCACCGGCTGAGCCGTTGCGGTAAGTCGAAGTCAGCCCCCTGCTGTCACCGGTCGATATTGCCCCGCTGGTGAGCGTGGCGTTGGGTTCGCCCGCGATAAGGCTCGTGGTGCCGCGGGGACGCAGACGAACTCCCGCATTGGCGGAGTTCGCGCCACTCAGAAGTGACATCGTGCCGCTCACATTGGTGAGCACCCAGCCGCCGAACTCTATGTTCGCGACATTGGCAGCAACCGCCTGCGTTGACAGGCTGAAGTTGAGATTGAGATAGGAAGAGGCGCCATCGCCGGTGAAACCTCGATTGATCGCGAAAGCCGGGCTGTTGACGGCCGTGGCCACGGTGCGGGCCTTGAGGTCGACAAGCCCCTGAACGCTGCTCTCGGCGGCATGCAGCCAAAGGCGATCGAGGAGAGCCCAGATACCGGCACCTTTGAGGGAGCGGATCAAGCGGGAGATCCGCTGGAACTGGGAGTCGCTCACGCTGCCACCAGCCGCGAGGACGGCCGCGCGCCACGATGTAGCGTCGACATCGACCGACGCCGTCAGCAACGCGAGACGGGAACCGATGAAGCTCATGGTTCGCCTCAGTCCGGCAACACGACGAGATCGACCGATACGTCGGACGTACTCGCATAGGTCGGCGTGCCGCGCGCAACCAGAATGCCGTAGATCGTGGTGCCCGAGCCGAGCCTGAACGCGAGGCCGAGACCGGCCGCGGTCAGGACGGCCATGGTCGATGCTGCGCCGAGCGCCGCGCCCGAGAGTGACACGACCGCGATACACCTGGCGAGATCGGCGGCCGAAAGCGCCACAGCGCTCTTGTCCGTTGGCGCCGTCGGTGCCGAATCGAACAGGAAAAGGTCATAGCTCACGCCCTGGCCGGACTTGTCCTTGAGGATGGCCGACTGCAGCACGCCGCCCTGCCCGCTTGACCGTGCCATATTGGCGAAAGTCAGGAGTGCACCCACGACATTGCCGCTCGAATAGGCGGAGCCGGCGGTGATCGTCGGCGTCTGCGTGGTCCGCAAGGTAAGCGGCGCGACGACAGGCGAAGGGTTGCTCGCGCTTTGCGGCGACACAGTCCCGTCGGCGTTCAACGCGTGATTGACCACCGCCTGCGCGGCGTCGGGATTCTTGCCGGAAACGATATAGTCCATGGAACGGCTCCTTCAGTTGTCTCGACCACGACGATCGATCCAGCCCAGCGTGGCAATGCGGATCACGTCGCTGACACCAGCGTTCGTGCAGCACGAGCGGATCTGCGCCGCTCCGTTAGTGCGCACTAAAACGGGGCCGACGTTGCCACCGTTGGTACCAGAGCCCGGGTAGATACTACTTAGCGGTGCGGTGGTGGTGCTTGGTGCCTCGTCGTTAGCCATGGGGTCACTTACGAGGTGCTGGAACGGATTACTGTTCTGCAAATTCTCTAGGTTGAGAATCGCCTGCACCGGAACGCCGATCACTACTGAGGCGAGCGTTCGCAGCACGCCACTGTTACCTGGGTTAGTAACGTTGACGTCGAGCACCGACGCCTTCCAGCGGAAATAGTCTCCGTCCTGGACGAAGCCGAGGATGTGCGCGCTGCCATCGGTCTTGAAACTGCCGAGGCGGCGTTTCAGCGTGTAGGTCGCCGGAAGCACCGGCGTGCCGATGCTCGTCGAGGCAAGCACCGCTGGCGAGGTGCCACCAGCCTTGGCGATGGCGAAGACATGGTACCAAGTCCCACTCGTCAAGGATCCGGCGTCCAGCCCGTTGACACCTGTTGTCGTGCAGTCGAGGACTCCGGCCGAAAGCGACAGCATCGCGGCGTTCGCATCGTCGGCGCAGATGCCGGCCGCGACGTCGAGCCTCGTATTGGGCGTCACGGCATCGTTGGAAAGCCCGAGGCCCGCCATGTAGGAGCGGATCACGTACGCTGCGGTTGCCTCGCCCGCCGCACGATCGGCATAGGCCGTGGTGGCGACGTTAGTGCTGTCGTCGCCGGCGCTCTGCGTCGGAAACGTGTTGGTGCCGGTGAAGACATTGTTGTCGACGAGGCCCGCAGCGCCAAGGACAGCGCGAGCAGCCGACGCCGAGTCCGCGGGCAGGAAGTTGGTCGCCAGCCAGTTCGAGATCCCGACGAGACTGCCCGTAAGCGTCGCCGCATAGGGCTGCCCGGAAGAATCGAAGCCCAGGATCGAATTCGCACGCTGCGTCGCATTCGGCAGCGGGTTCAGAGAGTCGCCATCCGTCGGCGAGACCTTTAGCGCCCGCGACGCCGTATCAAGGAACTGTTGGACGATGAAGGTCAACCGGTCGAGCGCGGCCTCGATCACCTGCGGCCACATCGCGCCCTGGTTGGAGATCGAAGTCGGCTGCGTCGGGCTGACGATACGCTGGATCGTGAGTTGAGTGCCGGATGCAATCGGGGAGCCGGTCAGTGGGTAGGTCACGGTGCCACCGGCATCGAGGCCAAAGCCGCTCGCCGTATATTGCGAAGGCGAAAGCGTGAAGTCCGTGCCCGTCGTGTCGGTGTAGATGACGACGAGGTCAGCCGCCTGCTGGACCTTGAAGGCGAATGGAAAGGCGGTTGTCGAGCCATTGCCCTGATAGACGACGCGAGAAGAAGTGGAGCTGACGGTCATGGGAGCGTTATAGGTTGCGTTGCGCGAGAGCCCTGATTCTGATCAATGGATCCATCGAGAGAGCATTCAGGTCGGCGGGAACATGAGCATTGCCGACTGGCCGGCCTGATTCGAGGAGCCGCCGAGCAGGGTCTGGTTGATACGCGCGGAGGTTCTTGCTCGCGCGTAGGCGGCTTGCGACGCATAGTCGTTGGCTGCGGCTTCCTGGTTCGCCGCGTCGAGGTGGAATTTGTAGGCGTTGAGGCTCGCATTGTAGCGATCATTGGCGACGTCGTAGGCACCGGCGCGCGCAGTGTCTGTCTGCACATCGAGCGGGCTGCCTGAATTTATGTCGGCGCCCTGGCTGGCAAGCGCCGCGCGCTGGCTGCCGATCATTTGTGCCGTCTTTTGCTGACGCTGCATCGCCTGCGTCTCGCCCTGCTGGAGCGCGAGAGCAGCGTTGCGCTCGGCGATGGTCTGGTTGTTGCGGGCGACCTGGGCCATATAGTTGGCCTGCTGCGCCTGCGCCGCTCCGTCGTTCGCCATATTGGTGGTACTAAAGAGCGTATCCAGCCCGAAGCAGGTGCGCGGCGCGCCCGGCTGCCAGCGCTCGCGCGCCCGCATCATCCAGTTCATGAAACCTCCATTTCAACGAGACAGAACGGCTGGCCCAGGCGCCCAAAGGGCTGCGGCCGGCCGATGGTGAAGCCGAGCCGACGCAGCAACTCGAGCGATTCGGCATAGTCGGCGTGGACGAAGTTCGCGAGCCGACCATACCGGGCGCGCAGCTCGACCAGACGCCGACGGCACTCGCGCACGAAGCTCTTCTTGGCGCGCTCGATTGGCAGGCCGGTGACGAACCAGGGCTGACCGCCGCCACCCAGCAGCGAGGTCAGACTGAAGCCCAGGATCGCGGCGACCTCGCCTTCGAGCAAATAGGCGTCGGCCCAGAGCGCGCGATGGAGCGAAAGCTGCAAGCCCTCTTCTTGCGTGTAGCCCAGCGCGGCGATCTCGCGCGCATCGGCCGGGCGAAGCCGAATACGGCGGGCATGATCCATGGTGGCGGGCTCGATGACGAACGGACTAGTCACCGATATTGATCTCCGGAATCAAGCCAAGCACTGTCACCGGTAGCGGATATGTCTGTTGCACGAACATGCGACCGTCACGGTTCCAGTCAGAGGGAACGGTGACCTGCAGATCGCCATTGAAAGGTTCGAGTGCGCTGCCCAGCACACGATTGCCGAAGGGTTGCTTGGCCTCGACCAGGCTCTGCGTGTCGTTTCCGTTCGGGTCGTTCTCGGCGATGCCGATGCGAGCGCCACGCGTATCCTTCACACGCACGGTTATCTCGGCGATCTTCTTCATCTGGCCCTGCACCGTGCCGCCGCCGGCTGGGACCTCGAGATCGAGCGTCTCGAGTTCGGCGGTGTAGGCAAGGCCCGCCGTGACTACGCCGTACGGTCCGTCGAGCGGCACGCTGCCTCCGCTCACCGCCTGCGCAGGCACGAGCGAGCCGTCGCCCACGATCGCGATCGTCTTGCCTTCCAGATGATCGAGGCCCGAGACCGAGGTCACCATCAGCGACCAGTTCGTGGTCGCGACGCCCTGCAGCGACACTGGCACGGCAGCATTCAAGACTGTCGCCGTTGCGCCGTCGATCATCCGGATCGCAGCAGTCTGCCCGTCGGCGCCGGTAAGGCCGTAATACTGCCCGTCAGTGGGCGGAAGACCGCTCGCCGCCACTGTCACCGTCGCGCCGGGTATCCAGTTCGTGCCGATCAACGTGAGCGTCGCCGCCGCATCCGTGTTGCGTCCGTCATAGCGCAGGCCGCAATCGACGAACCAGATGTCGGCGACCGTCGGGAATATGCGCGGCGCCATGCGTTCGAGATAGCGTCTGGTCACGCCATTCACCGTGCGATTCGCAATCAACCACACGGCATCGAAATAGCCACCGAAGCCGTCGGCCTCGGTCACGCTGCATACGCTCTCGAACAGGCCATCTGTCGCGTGGCGATGCCAGGCGTAGACTTCCTGCTCCTTCATGAAGGTGAAGCCGAGCAGCAGGCCATCCGAGCGCACAGCCCACACGACACGGAAGGGCGTCTGTGCAAAAGCCCATTCCTGGATCTGATAGTTGCCGCCGGTATCGCTCAACAGATGCTGGGCGAGCACGCTGAAGTCCTCCGGCGTGTAGAGGTCCTGCAGCACGTCGTACTTCAGCCCCTGAACGACCGAGCCCTTCTCCTGCACCATGAGCAGCGTGTTCTCGGTGTAGACCGGCTTCACGTGGCTGGAGCCAAGCGAGGTCTGCGGCAGGGTCGAGCAGGTGGCGGGCGTGAGCGCGGCGGCGTTGGGTCCCGGCCACACACGGAACTCCGCGCCCGAGGTCAGCGCCAGCATCGAGGTGCCGACCGGCACGAGATGACGGATCTCGTTCACCTGCTCGCTGGTCATGGTGCGTGTGATCGCGTCGCTGTCCTGCGTAGGCGTCGAAACGTTCATGTTGCTGGTCGTGCCGGCGCTCGAGAACCACAAGGTCTCAGGCATGTTGTCGGTCATGCCGAAGGCTTGGCGCTGGAGATAGAAAGCGCTGCAGCCGGGCGACGTCCCCGTCAGCGGCCCGACAGCGAGCGCCACTGTCGCGCCCGAGCCGGTCGAGGTGTGAATCGTCGCCGTATCGGTCGAGCGATAGTTCGTGCCGGCATCGAGCACGCTGAAGGAGACGATCTTGCCCGAACCGTTGACATTGATCTTGATCGAGGCGCCGCTGCCGGTGCCGGTCGCGATCGAGACCGTATCGCTCGCGGAATAGCTGGAACCGCCGCCGCCCGTCACTGCCGTGATCTGGCCCGGCGAGAAGGGGTCGCGCGCGCCGGGCGGCGTCTGGCCGATATCGGGATCGAGATTGGAATCGGTCCACTGGTTCACCTGGACCTGCGCCACGAACCCGAAGACCGAACCTTTCTGCTTGTAGACGTTGTAATTCGAGCAACCGGGCACGGCTATCCAGTTCCAGGCGTCCGAGCTGCCGTTCGAGCCGGCTTGCGTCGAGGGAAGGCTCTCCTCCCCCGTCGCGTCGTTGATGGCCGTGACGACGACGAACACCGCGCTGCCCGGGGAATTGGCCGCGAGCCCCGTGGGCGCCGCCGTCTGCGGCACGAAGAGCATCGTCGAGAAGGTCCAGGCGGCATGCCCGGTGCGCGACAGGAGCTGCGGCGGATAGGCCGGATGCGTCAGGGTCATGCGGTCGGCCGACTGCACGTATTTCAGCAATGGCAGATCGGCGGCGGCATAGGGCGAGACCAGTGTGTAGTTGCCGCCGCCCGCCGCGCCGCCGGACGTATAGGCGCCGTAGCCCGTCGTATCGACGCCGATCGAGAAATGATCGGCATCCACGACGGCGATCTGAAACGTGCGGCCGTTGAGCTGCGTCATGCCACCGGCATCCACGATCGGGATCAGGCTGCCCGTGGTGAAGCCATGCGCCGGCGCATTCACGACGCCCGGATTGGCGTTGGTAATGCCGGCAATCGCCGCCGTGGGACACTGCACGAAACCGATGCCACCCACGGCGTTGTTCATCGCGACCTGCATCGTGCCGTCGCCGAATACGAGTACGTAAGTCTGGCCTGCTGGAAGCGTGCGGAACTGGAAGGGGATCAGCCGATGGCGTACCGATGAGTCGTCGACCTCGCCGACGAACAGCGTGCCCGGCCGGTTGGAGGCGCCGCCCTGACTGTGCACCAGGAAGTTCAACAGCGAGCGGCAACCGACATGGAACTTGGCGAGCTCGACGCGGCCGTAGAGGTAGGGCGAAAGCTCGCCGCCAGCGAACGATGCCTGAATCTGTGCGAGGGTCGGCACGACTAGGTCCGCCCGATCGGCCACGCCTCGCCGATCTCCGCCGTGCCGTCGTCGTAGCCGCGCGCGGTCAGCGTTTCCGGCAGATAGAGCCGGTTCATCTGCGCGGCTTCGTTGCTCGCTTCAGCGGCGGCCATCGACAGAAAGCGCTGCCAGAGCTGCGTCAGCACGTTGGCGCGATCCTCCTTGCCGGTGAGCTCGAAGCAAACACGCGAAGCGAGACCGTAGACCACGGCATCGACGAAGCCCTGATCCCAGCGCAAAGGATCGGTGACCTGCGCAGTGTAGATCGCGCTCACGCTGGCGGAATCGGAGAGCAGCACGCCGACATAAGCGCCGGTCGAATCGACGTCGGTCGCCATCTCGTAGAAGGTTTCCGGCAGCGCCAGCAGTGGCACGTCGTTCAATCGGCGAATGCGCAGGCAATCGGTCGGGATCGCGTACTTGTAGGCCCACCGTGCCGGAGGGTTCTGCAAGAGCGCCAGCGCCTCGGTACGCCGTGCGAAGTTCCAGTCGTGTGCGCGCAGACTCGAATCGCGCACCATGGTGAAGTGGTTCAGGCAGGCATTCGCCTCGGGCGAACCCTCGTCGATCGAGCTGATCTTCGAGCGCGTGCCGCAGTGGCTGATGGCGGCATTGCAAACGTCGGTGATGGTCGGCATGCGCGCGTTATAGGCGTGCGTATCGAATACTCCCGATTCTGATCAATGGATGTTTCTCCGCATCCTCCGGCAGCAAAAAGAAACGGCCGGCGGCGAGGGAGAATCGCCGCCGGCCGCGTGGCGCCGGGCTTGCATCAAGGGGCGGAAGGACTCTTGCCAGACGGGTCCTCGAGGCTCACCTCCTCGCCCACAGGCCTGGCGCCACTATGAGATCCCCCGCAAAAGCTCGGGATGACGGCCGCGGGCCGTCACGCCGTGTAGCCGCGCGGATAGGACGGGTTCTTCTGCAGGCTGGGCACCAGGCCCGCGACCAGCGTGCCGCCCGTCATGTCGGCGGTGCCGATCACGTAATTGAGGCGCAGGTAGCGGAACGGCGTGCCCGACTGCGGCGACACCATGCGGCCCGGCAGGAACTTGTAGCCCTGCACCAGCGTGGCGACCGGGATCGCGTCGCTCTGCTCGAGCGTGGTCCAGCTCGAATTGTCGTTCGACCCCTGGAGCTGGACCTGCATCGTGGCCGAGCCGCCAGACGTGAACGCGCCAGTGACACCGCATTCGAGGAAGAGCTCGTCGGTCACCGCACCACCCAGGTCGCGGGCGATGCCGAGATCGATCACGTTGGTGGACGGCGTTGCCGACGAATGGCTCGTCGGACTGTCGCCCACGATCGCGCCGTTGCTCACGGCCGAGAAGGAATTGTTGACATCGAAAAGCATGTTGAGTGTCTCCTGCGGGCCGTTAGACCACGCGCGCTTCGTTGTTGAGGATCTGGTCGCAGATGCGGATGGGGATGCCGCGGAAGGCCGTGTAGGGCTTCGAATCGCGGGTCTCCAGGGTGAGGAAGTTGTTGGTCTTGGCCATCGCCTGCACATCGAGGGCCGCGCGGACGGTGCGGTTGCAATAGAAGGCCGTGTTGACCTGGCCGGGCTTGGCCACCCGGCGGCGGGCTGTTGCCGGCCGCGCTGACGAACGGCAGCTTGTTCACCGCCGCAATCAAGGTATTCACCAGGTTCGAGGTCGTGACCGCGCCGGACGTCACGTTGATGTTGGCGATGCGCACCACGAAACGCCAGTCGCGGACGCTCATGCCGCAGTCCCATTTGAAGTGCGTGCGATAGCCCTGATAGACGTTGTTGCTAGCGTCGTAGAGCGCCACTTCGCCGAGATCGCGCACCTGCAGGCCCGCCTTGCTGCCTTTGGGGAACAGGCCGTGCACGGTGTTCTGTCCCCAGCCGATCAGCCAGATCGAGGTGTTGTTATTCGAGCCTGAACCGCCGGCATCGACGACGTTGACGCCGTTGTTGGCGCCCGAGATCGCCGAGAATCGCGCGGAGAGCCCGGTGAAGCGCTCGGGGTTCACGGCCGTCGAGCCGTAGACCACCGTGCCTTGCATGGACTGGTTCATCGCCTCGATGAAGGCCATGTCCTCGCCCATACGGAACTCGGCGGTGTTGCCGTTGAGATCGGCCAACGCCTTGTCGATGTCCGAGTAGGCCTCGAGCATGCCGGTGGCGTCGCGCACCTGTGCCGTGGTGCTGCGCGACTTCACGACGCCGTAGTTGAGCAAACGCCAGGTCGCGGCGGGCAGGCCGGTACGCACGGTCGTCTTGTGGCCGGCGCCGTCGTTGCATTGCATCCACAGCATGTCGGTCAGCATCTCGTTGGTCTGGCCGAGCAGCTCGATCACCGCCGCGGGCTTGCCGCCGGGATCGAGACGCGTGGCCCATTCCGCGAGGGTCAGGGCCGAAGAGGCAAGGGTTGCCATTGATCATTTCTCCTTGGGGTTAAGATCGCTCGCAAAGGCTCGGGACTTCGCGCAAAGCGCTTAGCGAGGGTTGCCGTCGTAGATGACTTCGGCAGGCGAGCGCGGAGCGGCCGGCGCGGCATCCTTGCCGGGCAGGAACCGATCCTCCGAGACCATCTGCCCGAGACGCACGAAGGCCTTCACGACGGCGGGATGGTTGCCCGCGCCGGTGAGGTTCAGCGCCTCCTTGAGGCCCGGCACGCCCAGGCGATCGATCGCGCGCGACGCCGAGGCGAGAGACGCCTGGAACCTGTCGCCACCGATTTCGGGATCCGCCTGCGCCTGCGAGCGCCACTGGTTCTGCAGGTCGGCGTAGGCCTGCTGGCCCTTGCGGACCGAGGCCTGTTCGCGCGACACCGCGAGATCGATGAATTTCTGCGCCTGCTCCTGGTTGAGCGACGAAGCGCGGAAGAGTTCGGTCGCCGAGGCGAGCGACTCGGGATCGAGGCTCGCGCCCTCGGGCACGGTGAAGGCTTCGTAGGTCGGCAGCTCGGCTGCCTGCGCGAGCAGCGCGGGCTCGGACGCGGCCGGGCTCGGCGTCGCCGGCGCCGGCTCAGCGACAGGCGCGGATGGGTTTGAAGCGGTTGCGGGTTCGGAAACGCTGGTCGTCTCGTCCGTCATTGGATCTCCGTCGGCGTGAATGGCCGGCGGAAGATAGGCGGAGGTTTTGGAGAACCCGGATTCTGATCAATGGATCTGAGCGGCGCCCGGAAAGCGGGGCCGAACCGCTAGTCGCTTGTCTTGCGCTCGCCGGTCGCCGGCTCGACGAAGACGATGGGCTTATGGGGTGCGACGGGATCCACCCGGACGTGCGGTGGCTCCGGAAGGAGCCAAGCTACCAGTCGCGAGGACGAGGAGAAGCGAGAGGCGAAAGCGGATCGTGAGGCGCGGCATGGCGGCAGCGTAGCAGGAACCGCAACCGAAAGCTGCGCGCCTGGATTACTATCGAGGGAGGTCGATCATTCCCGGCCGGCCCTCTGGATGATGTCGAACAGCAGCGCCGTCGACCAGCCGAACATCAGCATGCCGATCGCGGATTCAACGGCGCCGGCAAAGCGATGGACAGGCGACAGAGTGAATTCGTTGGCGCCCATCGTGGTGAAGCTCGCGAGCGAGAAATAGAACGAATTGAAGAAGTTTCCCAGCTCGCCCCAGGCGTAGTAGCGGATCGCCCAGATCGTCACCTGCACGAGATGGCCGACTATCAGGATCACCACGGCGACGATGGTGAAAGCCATCTTGTTGAACCCGATGAACCATCCAGGGCGCGCTCGAGGCAGGGCTGCGATCGCACGGTCGAGCAGCAGCTGCGACACGAGCTGCACCATGGCCGTGGCAATGATGAGCAGGAGGGTGACGAGCGGTTGGCCGAGGGGCGGCATGGCATGGACTATTCTTCATACGTGGCGGTCGTGACGCCGCTGAAGCGATCGAAGTGCAGCCGGATCTTCCGCAGGTCGCACATGTTGAGGTGCTGCCAGACAGCCAGCGAGGCGTTATTATCGAACATCACCTTGAGGTCCTGGTTGCAGTCGCTGAAGCGCCGGGGGACCACCATCTCGCGCGTCTCCCCCGGCTTCAGGGCGGGGGCACGCATGACATTGGCGCTCCAGGTACCCAGGTCGGGTGGCGACAACACGATCTCGCGGATCGGATAATTGGTGCCGTTGATAAGGACGAACCGCGCTTCGTCGGCCAATCCCTCACCGACAGTCGACAGGAGGAAGACGACGGCGAGCCAGCCCGTCGTCGTACGCAGGAACGTCATGAAACTCGTCTCCCCTCGGATTGCAGCTGCCGGAGTTCAGCAACAACCGATCGCCGAGGCAACATCGCAGCTGCCAGTGCGAAACGACAGGGGAGATCCAGGAACTATGAGTTCTCGCTTTCGTCGGAACTTTCGGCGGGCTCTTCATTCGCTGTAACCGCCTGCGCCTCGGCGACCATGCGCATGTACTGCTCGGGGCAGAGGCGCATGATGCGGTTGAGGTCGCGCAGGCCCTGGTCGCGGCGGCCTTCGTTGAAGGCGGTCAGTTCCGGCGACGCGGCCATGCTGGTGCGGAAGATGCCGGCATGGGACAGACGTTCCCACATCAGCAGACGCCCGCGCGGATCGGCCATCAGCCACTTGAAGGCTTCGTCGGCCTGGCGCTGACGTATCTTCGAGGCCTTGGCGCGGCGCTCGACATGGCGCTGGTTGCCGGCGTCGTAGGCCTCGGTCACGACGTCCGTCCCGTCATCAGCGACACGGCATTGGCGCCACCGCCGACATCGATCTGGCTCGCCACCTTGCCGACATTGGCGATCTGCTGCGCGTTGGCGAGAACCGCCTGCTGCGCCTGCACTTGCGCCCGTTGCGCGCGGATCTCGTTCGCCTTGGCGCGATCGACCAGCACCGACGCCGGCACACCGGTCATATCGGCATAGGCGTCCATCGTGCCATCGGCGTCGAGGCGGTCGAGCGCCTCGGGCTTCACCGCACCGATCTGCGCGCCGAACTGCCAGAAGCGTTCGATCGCGCCGGTGGCGACGGCCTTCTGCGCCTGTGCCAGCATGGAAATGAACTCGACCTGCATGCCCTCGGCGACGGCGACGCCCGCGGGCAACGGCGGGATGCGCCCGTGGCGCAGCAGGATGTTGTAGACGCGCGCGATCAGCGGCTCGAGCAGCTCATCGTGCAGGCGCTCGAGCACCGGCCCGAGCATCAGCATCTTCTCCTCGTGCCGCTCATCGACCTCGCGCGCCGTGATCTCGCGGCGGTCGCTCTCGGCCATCATCAGGAACAGGTCGGCATAGAAGGCCTGCTTGATGCGGCCCTGCGTCTCGCCGATGTCGGCGCCGAGCTGCGAGATATCGATGCGCACGTCGATGGCCGAGCGGAAGCTCTGGCCCGTCGGATCGGAGACGTAGGTCACGCCGCCCGGCAGAAGGCTTGCCGGCTCGTTCTTGAGCGAAGGCGGGCCGACCATCGGCGGCTTGTGCATCTTCTGGATGGCCTGCTGCTTGTCGCGCTGCTGGATCTGCAGCATCTGCGCGTCGCCCAGCGCCACCCAGCCGGGCGTGCTGCCGCTGCCGTAGGTGTCCGACGCCGTCACCTCCCAGCGCGGGCACATCGCCGGAAATTCCTCGTAGCCCGAGACACGCAGGAGGCTGCGCTCGCCCTGCTGGCCGCGCTCGAACCAGACCGAGCGATACGGGAAGCGCGACGACAAACGCCCGTTCCAGGGAAAGGCCGGATCGGGCGGCAGGCGCGCATCGATCGGCGCGGCGTTCGGATTGGGCTCGATCGCCTGCACGATCTCGTACTCCGCGTCGAGCTGGCCCGAATCGTAGAGCGAGCGGACGCCCGCCGAAACGCGGTCCCGGCCGAACGCGTCGACGATCTGGCGCACCGTCCACCACATCGAGCGGTAGAGCGTGTCGACGGCGAGCCGCCGCGAGCAGGAGAGCCAGTATTCGCCGGCGGTGAGCGTGTAGCCGCGCACACCGTCCTCGTCGTCCTCGTCGATCCAGAGGGCGGCGGTCCCGAAAACCCCGAGCTCGCCGTAGAGCGTGTGCAGGCAGTTGTAGAGATTGGAGCGGGCGAAGGCATGCAGCAGGCGGCGCTGCACCTCGTCGAGCCAGGCGCGCACGCCCGGCTTGTCGTTGATCTCGTCGGCCGGAAAGCGCAGCCGGAACCACGGCCGCGCCGGCGAGGTGATGCCCGCCATCATGCCCGAAGCCATCACGCGTGCCGCGAGCAGCGGTGTGTTGTCGATGATGCGATGATCCTTGCGCGCGCCGCGCGAGGCATCGTTGGCTGATGGGAAGAAGCGGCCGCGCTTGGGCGCGAAGTTGAGCGACTGATCGCGCCAGGTCCGCCAGTAGCTCAGCCGGTCGGCGTCGAGCGCGGCCAGCCGGTTGAGGTAATAGGTCCGCAGCCACGGATCGGAAGCGTCCCTGGCGTCGAAGGACGCCGGCATCGGCAATGCCATGGTTTGTCCTCCCTACTGACCCAGCAAGGTCTTCTGGCCGACGGCGGCGGGCGCGGTAACGCCCTGCCCGCCATTCAGGATGTTGGAACCATACCCACCCGACGCGGCGAGCCGCGCCTTGGTCGCGTTGGCCGCATCGACGACGCTTTGATCGACCGGCGTCGGTGCTGGAGGAGGTGCGGCCGGCAAGGGCGGCACATAGGGAGCGGACGGAGCGCCTGAAAAGATACCCATGGCCGCGGGTTATACGCGCGGGTTGGGGAACGGCCGGGTTTTGAGCAATGGATGCGTGTTCTTGCGCGGCCCAGCGTATTAGTATGATATAACGTTTATCTACTTATACGAGTATCACTTTCCTTCGCAGCCACACCGGCGAGTGTCACTATTGCCGTTATATTTCGGATTCCAATCATGATGCGAAAGACAGCGATCAACAGACGGCAACGCATCACCTGTGAATCATACTTACAATTTAACCGAGTGTTGGACGCATCCATAAAAGGGTGAACGGCGGCAACGCGCCGGGCGGCCTTCCCCGCGGACGAAGCGATCGAGGACAGGCAGCACGCCGCCGCGCGAGGCCTCGCCGACGCAATCGGCGACCGCGACAAGGTACTGATGGCACCGGAGAAGCGAGCTCGCCAGACGGCGGAAGCGATCGGGCTCGTCGCGTCGATCGACAGCGCCCTGCGGGATTGCGACTACGGACAATGGTCCGGCCGCTCGCTCGCCGATCTCGGCGAGCCGGAGTCCGATGCGCTTGCAACCTGGATGACAGATCCGCAGGCCGCGCCCCATGGCGGCGAATCCCTCGCCGGCACGATCCGGCGCGTGGCCGACTGGCTCGAGCTGCACGCAAACGACAGGATGCGCCTCCTCGCCATCTCGCATCCCGCCGTCATTCGTGCCGCGATCGTGCATGTGCTCGGCGCGCCGGCGGCTTCCTTCTGGCATATCGACGTACCGCCGCTCGGCCTGGTGCGGATGTGCTACGATGGCCGCCGCTGGACGCTCGTTGCAGGCAGCAAGGCTTAAAAACATGCTAGCCTCGCGAGCATGACACGCCTGATCGTCGTGTTCGCCCTGATCGCCGCCGCGTCCACTGCTTCGGCACAGAACCGGCAGAAGGAACAGCCGGACGGAACGATTGCTCCGTCGGACGCACCGTCGACTATGCCGCCTGCCTCACCGGCGGCGGGATCGACCTGGCAGGCCGACCCGAAGACCGGCTGCAAGCTGTGGGATGAGTTCCCCGAGCCGGGGGAGAGCGTGAGCTGGTCGGGCGGCTGCAAGGACGGCTATGCCGACGGGCATGGCGTCGCGCAGTGGTCGGTGAACGGCCGGCTGACCGATCGCTACGAAGGTGACTATCGGGACGGCAAGGAGAACGGCAACGGCGCCTATCGATGGAAGAACAGCGGCGACCGCTACGACGGCCACTACCGGGACAATCAGCGCGACGGCCAAGGCATCTACACGTGGTCGGACGGAAGGCGCTACAGCGGGATGTGGAAGGCCGGCAAGGCGGACGGCCAGGGCCGTTTCATCACCGCCGACGGCCAGGTCTATGACGGCATCTGGGCCGCAGGCTGCTTCCACGAGGGCGACCTGCGCGCCCATGTCGGCGTGACAGCCGAGGCCTGCGGGTTCTAACGAGTCCGGCTGCGCGCGGGGCGGGAAGTGCGTTCGAAGGTTGTATTCACTGGTTTCCAGCCCGGTATAGTCTCCATAAGCAATGTCGTGATCGTGGCTTCCAACCGAATGCAGGGGGAGGATCGAACCATGAAGATCGGCACGGACAGTCGCATCGATGCCATTGGCGGGAGATCGATCGACGCAGCCTCTATTCCCATGACGGAAAGGATGACCCAAAGGCCCTCATGCAGCAACCGTCGCGCACGCCATGGCCGGCCTTACAGTGACTCCTTCAGGCTCATGAGGTTCTGCGGCTGGACCTTGATGATGCCGCGGCGGGGTGAGTCGATGTCGGCGATGAAGGCCATGGCGATGGCTATGAAGAAGGGGAACACGACGAGGAGCCGGCGCGCCGTCGTCCGGCCCTTGACGCCATAGCCGACCATGAAGTTGCAGCAGAGCGCGATCACCCCGATCAGGTTCCAGGCCGAGAGGGGAATGCGGTTGCGGAAGGCGGCTTGCGTATAGCTCTGCGCGTTGAGAACGTCGTTCATGCCGGCGACCGCGAGCGCCGTCACGGGCGTGGGCGCGGCTGCCGCGGCCGGCAGGATCGCCGCCCACAGCTCGCCCTGCGCCTTGGCCGTGCCGGTCGCGTTGTCGCGCCGCTCTGCACCGTCGGTCTCCGTGTAGTACCGGATGCGAAGGTCGAGATACGACTTCATCAGGGCCTGCACCTTGGCCGCATCGGACGCCGGCAGCAGGGTGGCGCGCGTATATTCGGTGCCGATCGCGTTGGCCTCGGCTTCCTCGAGATTCTTGCGCTGGTCGTAGCGGCTGGACGCCATCGAGAAGCTGAAGCCGATGATCAGCGCCATCAGGGTCAGGCCCGCGCCGAGCAGCATGCTGTAGTCCGAGCGCGTGTCCTCATCGAGCGGAAAGCGGCGGCGCGTAAAGGCTCCGACCCAGGCCGCAGCCAGCAGGACGACGAACGAGAAGACGAACAGGGCGATGGGATAAGAGGCGAGTTCGGACATGACTTCTCCTGAGGGGAGTCTAGCGCACGACCACGCCCTCCTTCACCTCCTCGATGTCGGCGAGCTTCCAGCGCCAACGCGAGACTGGTATTTCGGCGCGCACCCGCCGAAACTGCGCGCGGCTGTCCGAGAATTCCGATGACGATCCGTACGAAGATATTCCTCCTCGCCGGGATTCTCCTGGCCATGTTCGGCGTGGTGGTGGGCGTGGTCGCCGTCGTCCAGAAGCTGAACAGCGACCAGATCGACAATCTGGTCGGCTACGAGCTTCCCCTGTCGCGGATCGTCGCCCAGTTCGACGTCGA